>Ga0302320_10000035_pt1 | contig 245581 bp, 217 predicted proteins | sample Bog_T0_3_FD_202130 | JGI IMG/M metagenome (GOLD analysis project Ga0302320, IMG submission 202130) | Peat permafrost microbial communities from Stordalen Mire near Abisko, Sweden - Bog_T0_3 | ecosystem: Environmental > Terrestrial > Soil > Wetlands > Peat | place: Sweden: Abisko, Stordalen... | reverse complement strand
CTATATGGACGGGGATTTCCCGACCCTGGATGATCTCCAGGAGCACACCAAAGCGACGGCGGCCATGGCCGATGCCCTGGATGCAGCGATGGCAGCCGTGGAAGGAGGAGTGAGATGAAGCGATATCTAATAACCCAAAGGGCCTTCGGGGTGCCGTAGCGTACATCAAAAGCGGAACTACCTGCCCGTTCTATTCGGATTATCCGGCATCCCTGTCATTGGCCCGACGCTTTACCTTTACGTTGCAGCTTGCCCCGCCGATAAGGATTGTGATCGATTCACACAATCTAATTGGAGAACCGGAGATGGCTACGAAAACCAGACGGGGCCAGAAGCAGTGCCCGAAATGCAAGACATGGGTCAAGGGCACCAGGGCGAAAGCCTGTCCCAAGTGCGATTACCAATTCAATGGAAAGCAACGGAAGGTCCACGTTCCTCAAGCGGTGGCTGCCGTTGTCGTAGAGAAGCCGACCAAGGCCGCCGACACGGTTACCTTCGATCAGTTGCGGGCGGTGACCCAGACGATCAAGGCGATTGGCGGCGTTGCCCGCTTCAATGAACTTCTTGGCCTCGTTAAGGAAGTCGGCGGGTTGCGGAAAATGAAGGACTTGCTGGACGCCATGTCGGTGGCCGAAGCGGGCACCACCGCCGTGTGATCTGCCCGCCATCCCGAAAGCTGATCCAAGCCCTGGAACCGCCAGGGCTTTTTGTTTGCCCTCGCAGCCCACGGCGTTCTTCATGTTGTGATGCACAGGCCAAGCACGACGAGGAAGGCCAAGTTCAAGCCGAAGAGCACAATTTGGTCAGCGGCGGGTTGCTGTCGATGATCTCGCCGGTGTCCGACACCTTCAAATAGTAGGACGACCGAATGCGGGGAGCAATCGTAACAACGATGTTCTTGTTCGGTTCGGGCTTTTCCCAAATGTTGACCCGGTAGTGGCCGCCATGGTGCCGGGACACCTCCACACGGTCCAGACGAGACGGTTTGCCGATCTTCGCCAACACCTGAGACTTAATCCGTTCCGTGTGGCTCGGCTCTACCACGGGTTTTTCCTCGTTCGTGGGGGCGTTTTTGACGTTTTCCATTATTTCCTCGGGTTAGCCGGTTGCTCATGACGAGCGAGCAAGTTCCGTCGTCGTTATTTGAGTCCTGTTCAGGGCAGCATCCTCTTTACGACCTTCTCGCAAAACTTCTCGTATCGCTGCCGAGCAAGCTCCACATCTGCATTGAGGTTGTTGATATGTTCCTCCAAGTTCCCAATCATCGATTCTCCCGTCTCAGGCGACAATGTGCCCGCCGCAATTCGCCTGCCAAGCACATTCAATGCCGCTTGAGCTTTATGACGGACGGCATCGAGACAGTTCCTGTCACCACATTCTCGAAGGTAAGCCAGAGTATAGGTCACAGCCGCATGGACTAGAAATGGTTCGAACACACCTATAGCAGCGTGACGGAACTTGTGCTCAAACTTGTTGTATCGCAGTTCAAGCCTTTCTTCCTCTGTCTCTGCCGCTCCCGGCCTTGTAGGGGCTTCGAGGAACGCAAGGTACATCCATGTGAGCATCCTGTCCCTCTCGAACACGTCCAGGCTATCGAGGAGTCGAAACAGATCGTCAGGGCTGTTCCTGTCGGGGTGCGGCGGCAAGGTGACATACTGAATGTGGTGCATTAAGAAGTCAGTCACATGTATGCCTCCTTGTCTGCGAAGACCATCACGCCATCAACGAATCGGGCTGTCATCGGATACCGATACCGAGTGCAGCTACTCTTCCTGCCAGGCATATTTGCCGATCATCCCTTCATGCACCGAAGGCAACCGCCGTAGTACCAAGGAAACCTTCTCCACCTCGGCGTGGGTAAGTATACCTTCGGGTTCACAAACGTAGTCCGTAGGGTGCGTCAGATACACGGTACGAAACGCAACTCCTCCCTGCCGGATCAGATTGAGAAACAGCCCAACTGTGAACCCCATTGATAATACCCTTCTACAGCTACCGAACTGCCTTCTTGGCACGAGCCGGTCGGCCAAAAGGCCAAAACCAATCGCCACCAAAGTCTTGATCGAACAACGCATTGGCAGAAAAGCCGAAAACAACGCCGATCACTAGCACCAACAATGTGTCCGCTGGGGTAATACTTAAGGCAAACACCGTTCCCATTAGGAACCCCACAGCAACGACAATCGCATGTTCGGCGTAGTGCTTAATCATTTGAATTCCCCCTTATGACGAGGTATCTCCCGATAGGTCAGTCGCTTGGGAGTCGGTGATTTCGGCCTTCGGCATGATCTCTCAGATGGGGCCACCGGTGTTCAAATGCCCAAAGAGGGCTTTTTGTGCCGGTCTGCTTCCAGCCATGATGTTCCATACTCAAACGGGTCGCACCATCCACCGCCTGGCGTGACCGCTTCGTGCCATACGGGAGTACGGCGACCGGGATTGTCTCGGAGTCTGGCTTCGGACGCTGTTGGCCTCCACAAATGAAGAAGTCGAGTACGGCATCCTGACGAACATCGTGGTGGGTTGTAGTCAATTTGGGCATAGCGTGCTCCATTCCGGTTGGTTTCACTATCATAAAAGAACTCCTAGCATTTCCTTCATCACCTCTTCGCCCGCCGCTCTTACACTTCCTCTTGCCGCCATACGTATTTGCCGACTGCTCCCTGACAAATCACCGGCGTTTGGCGTAGCTGCCGTGATACGTGTTCCGCCTCATCCTGGCTGAGTATGCCTTTCGGCTTGGAAACGTAGTCGGAAGACTGCGTGGCAGGTAGGGTGCAGAAGGTAATTCCGCCCTTCCGGGCGAAATCACGGTAAAGCCCAACTGAGAAGCTCATGGGCGTCCCCTCTGTTGGCCGCAGCCAAACGGCGGAACGGCGGGGGAAAGACCCGAGCAATAGGGCTATTCAGAGCGGTTACATCTATATTCTACGCCTGCCCTGATGAATGACCATAACCCGACTGGCAGCGGGGCTTCCTGGGACTCTGGGAAGCGGTAAAAGAAGAGTGCTTTCGAGATCGTGATTGTGGCAAAACCAGAAATCCTGGTCGTCAATTCCTGGCGATGTGCCGAGGCCGGGGTGCTGGTAGCAATTTCGAATGCAAGAAACGAAGAAGCCCACTTCTCTCGAAGCGGGCCCCCCTGTGCTTGTGTGCCATTGAGTTGCCACGGCGGAGTCTTTAGAGCCGACCCTTTTGGAATTCGACTCGAACTGAGCATTACCAACTCTTTTCTCCACACGCAAAAGAATGATATACGGCCAAGCTATCCCGACAAGTGCAATTCTTGAAACCTTGCCCCCCAATGCTAAAGCAACGAGGAGGCGACGAGCATGATGCGACCACATGGCACCTGCTGAACATTCAATAACAGCGAGAATCCAGCGTTGCTAGTCACCGCCAATTCCAGAACCAGAACCAGTAGTCCTCGATGAACTCGAAGTTGGGACTTTCCTCCGGCACTTCCAATTCGATCAGCGGCAAGTTGATCTCGTACTTCCCCTTGCTGGTTTTGCAGAAAATGCCGTCAAACCCGTCGCCCAAGTATTTCGCCGGGTCGAGTAACTCCAACACGGTGCAGCGGAACTCGTCGTCTTCTTCGGAGTTCATCGGCTTCGGGAAATGAGCGATGAATGGGAGGCAGAGATGCTCCGTCAGGTACTTGTAGTACCTGGAGAGCGGCTCGTCGTCAACCCTCGGAATCTGACTCCCTGAACCGAGAGCCTCAATGATCCGATCCTTTTGGTTGAGCTTCGGGTAGGGCTCGGCAACGACTTTCAAATCATCCCAATGAGCAATAGCAGTAGTGGCAAGCAACATCCCATCACCTCCCTGAGTAAGGACAAAACTTTCCAAACGTCTTGCATCGCAGAAAACAAGAGAGCCGACGTGGCGGAACATCCGCAGGTAAGCCCTGGACCAAACGCCGGGGCTTCCTCCCGATGTGAGGCACAACAGTCACACGCACTCGGCGTGTTGCGAGGCAGGCAGCCAGCCCTCGATGCGTTGATACACCTCGGTGCGGTGAATCGACACTTCCCTCGGGGCGTTGAATCCGAGTTTGACCCGGCCACCTTCTACCCCCACGACCGTAACGGTGATGTCGTTACCGATGACAATACTCTCTCCAGGCTTGCGGCTAAGAACTAACATCGCATGTCCTCCTTGAAACAAGAACCAACGGTTCGCCTTTTTGCCAACAGGAACCGTTCCTGCCAGAGGCTCTTCCCCCTTGGTTACGAACGTCTCTTGTCGCCAAGAACAAAAAAAGCCGACGTGGCAGAACACCCGAAGGTATTCGGTCACGTCGGCTTACTCGTCAACGAACCTCCCGGCAAAGCCGGGTTGCTCTTCATCTAGTCATCCGACTTCTGCCCATGGTACAGCCCGGCATGGGGAACACCAATAGCATTTGATTGAATCCCCCCATTGGCTATGCGATTGAAGCGTTAGGGTGTCCTGCCCACATGCCTGAATTATCCCCAGGCCGCATCCTTTTGGTCATGGGCCGATGCCGACCAGCATCCCATTGAGGAAAGAGTAGTCAATCCCGATCCAATGTAGCGTCGTCCGATGCCATTGCTGGTAGCAGTGCTGGCAATCCAGCCACAAGTCAGCTTCTCACCCCTGGTCATTCGAGGTAGATTGTCATCGTCACGGACATCAGCAGGATGCTTGTTTTAACAGGAGGGTGCGATCAATGACCGTGCGACCACAGCCCCGTGAAGTGAAACAGCTTGTGGTTCGGACGTTCTTGGGCCTCGGAGGCACGCCCGAAACCCTATTCGATCTGAAGGAAACCGTGTTCATCGACGGTGGCAGGTACATGGCCCGATGCTATCGAACGGAAGAACTGAGGGCCGTGTGGTCACCAAGTGATGGAGTCATCCAGTTCTACGACTCCGAGGCAAAACCGCTGCGGACGGTCAACCTGCTCGAAGAAGAAGTGCCGCAATTGATGGCGGCTTGAAAAGGCGATCCCGACTTCTGATGCGTCAGAGCCCAATCGAAATTGGCTGAAGGGTCATGCCTCATCGCAGGCTGCCTATGGCTCGTCGGGAAGTAGACCCGACTACGTGGCACCGCTGGCATCGTCAGTGGGGACTGTTTTCGATGCTTCGGGCGACTTGATCTTGTCGAAAACTTCTCGGCGATGAACCGGAATCTCCTTGGGAGCTTCAATTCCGAGTCGCACCTTGTCGCCACGGATTTCGACCACCGTGATGACGATGTTATCCCGGATCACGATGCTTTCGTTCAGTTTGCGGGACAAGACGAGCATATTCACCTGACTGCGGAGCCCCAACGGCCAGTGCATTCCTGCCTATTCCCAATATACGAACCCTTGCCCATAAGTCCGCATGGCTCCCCTGAGAATTACGGGCAAACGCTCCCCGAAGGATAGGGCTGCGTGACGATTATATCGAACGTGCAGGCCATGCGGGGCAGTTATGGGCTGCTTTGCTGACGGGGAAGGCCGGTCAGCATGGGCCTGGCCCAACATTTGGCTCGACGATCTTCGAGACTTCTTCCCAGAGGTCCGTTTCCGTATCGAAGACATGCTTGGGTGTTGCTGGTAACGTTCGCCAATCGCCTGCTGCGATCCATCGCTCCAGTTGCGACGGCCCCCATCCGGCATGGCTGATGAAGATCTTGAAGGGCCCCACGGGCCGACGAAGAAGTTGGTCGAGGAGCTTTTGCCGCACGGAATAGTAGACGCCGGGCAGAACCTCCAGGTCGGCGATAGAAGCGTCGGTGTGAAGTGCCATGAGAGGGCTGGAAACTGGGCCACCCGAATACGCTGGCTGATTGCACGGGTATTTCTTCTTCCCTTTCCACACCGTTTTGACCGTCTTGTTCGTCGGGCGATTCAGAACTACTCCGAATGCCTGCTCTTCGGAATGCTGCACCACCAGGATAACGGCCCTGAGAAAATCCAGATCCCGCTCCTGCGGTGGTGCGATCAACAGATGCCCTGCAAGAGATGTCATATCGGGGTTGAGCTTCCTTCAACAGAATCACGTTAACCGGGATCAATGGTTGCCCTTTACGCCACGGCCTGCCGCATGATCTCAGCAGAAAACGGCTTCCCGTGGGCGGGATACACGGTCTTCGTTCCCTGCTCCAGCAGCAGCTTCCAACTCTCCTTCACCTTCTGCATGTCCTCGGCGAAGATCGGCAGGCCAGGACTGAGGCGAAGAGGAAACTCGTTCATCGCCAGGTCGCCGACGAAAGCATCGCCCGTGTCCAGCAAGACGCTGACCGATCCCATCGAATGACCAGGAGTGTAGAGGATTTTGCCTGGAATTCCGTAGTCGGCCAGCGACAGTCCTTCGTCGCCCAGCACAACATCAACATGGGCGGGAGGAACGTGAACCAACGGCAGGAACACGCCCATCGTCGCCTTGAAGATGGCTCCCCAGGTCGTGACGGCAGGCGGCAACGGCTTTAGGGCCTTCTCAAGCCAGTCCTTTTCCCGGTGGTGCATGGCGATCTTGGCCCCAGTGATCTCCTGGATGTCCCTGGCCGATCCAATGTGGTCCCAGTGCCCGTGGGTGATTACGATCAGACGAATGCTCCTGGGGTGAATGGGGAGGGCTTCCATCGCCATGCGAAATCGGGCGGCTTGTCCAGGGCCACCACCATCAATCATGATCGTTCCCTTGCCCTGGACAATGTAACAGCGGTCACTCCCCAGCTTGATCGAATGGATGTTAAGGCTCATGGCCGGTTCCCAAATCTCGGCAATGGGAACAACTCGTTCACACGGGCCTTGTACGTCCGGTAGTCGTCGCCAAAATGTCGTTCGAGGAAGTCGTTCTCACGACCGATCCGGGCCTTGAAAACCAGGTACGCTACGACCGGCGTCAGAAACAACGGCCAGGAGCGGGACAACAGGACCAGTCCGGGGATGATGAACACGATCCAGGCCGAGTAGATCGGATTGCGGACAATGCCGAAGATGCCGGTGGTTGCGAGTTTGTCCGAGTTGTAGGCCAGTGTTGCCGCCCTAGCGGCGACCACCAGCATTGGGATGCCGATCACCAGCAGCACAATCCCGGTCACCACAAGTACCGAGGATGGAACCGCCGAGATCACGCAGACTTCGGGCCAGAACCAGGTGGCCAGACCGGCGATGGCGGCATAAGCTCCCGCCGACACCATGATGGTCGGGCCGACTCCCCAACGGCTGATCTCTCGCTTCATGTGTCGGCCTTCGATTGCGGTGGGATCGGCTCGTTGGGCCGGACCCCGTACTTCCGTTGTCTGGCCCGACCGTGAGGACAGCCGCCGAAGGTTACCAGCATTTCGACGGCCTGGACGAAGCGGGCGAGGCGATGGCCTTCCCTCGCCCCGGTGCAGATCGGGCATTTCTTTTCGCAGAAGTCGGGATCACCCATGATACGTCTTTCGTCTTGATTGTCGGTGCAGGAATGCCCGTTCGGCACACTTCTCAACCCCCGGCCCGCTTCGCTCGGTAACCCATTCCTTCAAGCTCCTGAACGATCCGATCTCGATGGTCGCCCTGGATTTCGATACGTCCGTCCTTGACCGTTCCACCGGTGCCAAGCCGGGTCTTCAGCTTGGCGGCAAGCTCGACGAGGTCGTGTTCATTCAGAGGCAGATCGGAGATGATCGTCACTCCCTTTCCACCCCTGCCTTTCGTCTCTCGGCCCACCCGGACCATGGTGGCCTTTCCCGTGTTCATTGACATATTCCTAGTTGTTGTTCTTGCCAGTCGCTCAAGGCATGCGGGGCCAAAGGAAAAGATATGCACCGATGGCGAACAGCCCAACGATCAACGCCCATCGCAATACCCATGGCCAGCCCGACAAGCGGTACTGGCATGACGGAGCGGCCCGCCATCCCCACCGAATACCAAGTCCCAGCAGTACGGCGGATGTCAGGAATAGACCGTTGACAGCCTGATAGCCATAGTGGAATCGCCACAACAACCAAGTCGCCAAGCCCACCGTGTGCCCAAACGTCACTGCAATGCTGAGAATCAGGGCCAGTGTGTCCGGCAACAGCAGGATCATTCCCACGAATACCGCCATCCACATCAGCATGCCTATGGCGAAAGCTGCTGGGTGGATTTGAAGCAGATGGTTGAACGTCGGAGAAGTCTCGTTGACTCGCACGTAATTACCCGCCCAATAAGCGGCAGACTGGCCGAGCAACGTCGCCGTGCAATCGGAGGCACAGAACAACAGCGGAGGGAAACAGAGGCCGAGCAATCGGTGCCGAACGCCAATCATCATGCTCCTCCGAAGATGATGTACGCCCCGAACGGCGTCAGAAGCCGAGGAATTACCGCTTTTCGTACCTTCCTGAGTGTTCCGCATGGGCCTTCCAGTTGGCGGTAAACTTATCTGCTATCGCACGATCCCTGATGACCAGCAAGTTCTCGACATTCTCTTCCTCGGCCTGCTGCGTGAAGTTGAAGCTGCCCGTGATAACGATCTGGCCGTCGATGATGATCACCTTGCTGTGGGCGGTGGTGTGCTTGTCGTCGATAAAGGTCGGTACGTCATTCTGGACAATGAAGTGGGCCTGATCATTGTCGATCTCGGTTCTGCTCAGATCCAAAATGACCTGAACCTTCACGCCCCGCTTGTGAGCCTCCACCAGTGCCTTGGCGATGGGCTCCGACGTGAACCAGTAAGCCTGGACGAGGACCGTTGACTTTGCGGCCTTGAGTTCCTTGAGGATCGCATCGGTGCAGCCGCCTTTCGGGCTGAAATAGACCTCAATGGGTGGGAGCGGCGGGGGTGGTTCGGCGGCTACGGCTTGGGCAGTGCAGGTGGCAAGCAGCAGCAAGACAATATCAATTCTTCTCATCTGGTTCACCCCTCGCTCTCGTCGTAATCATGTTCTCGGGCCTTGCACCAACTCTCAAGCCAGGATTCATGCTCGTTGGGCTCCCTCTCTGGGTCATAGGGGTTGTCCTCACGTTGGAGGCCGTCCCAATAGGCAACGTAGGCGTCGTTGTCGGTCAATCATTCCAACCGCTGAAGTTCACCGATTTCATCGGCTTTTCGTTGACATCAAGCCGAAAGACTTCGGGGCGTGAATAGTGGCCCACCACATCAAAGTCGAACTTCCCTCTGGCGAGATCAGCCCGGTCGAGGTCTGCGACGAGAACGCACTCCTCCCCGTACTTCGGCCCGGCCAAGAGTTGCCCCAGCGGCCCGACGACGCAACTCCCTCCCCGGATCAACGTATCCTCGGAAGCTGGGAGCCATTCGGTTGGATAGCCGGATGGCAAATCGCTCCGCTGGAGGATCTGACACGCCGACAAAACGAAACAGCGGCCTTCCAGGGCGATGTGTCGGACGGTTGGAATCCAAGTGTCCCGGTCGTCCACGGTGATGGCACAATACAACTCGATGCCCTTAGCGTACATCGCCGTTCGCAGCAGCGGCATGTAGTTCTCCCAACAGATCACCGAGCCAATCTTGCCGAGCGTAGTCGTCACAACCGGGATCGTGGAGCCGTCGCCGCTGCCCCATATGACCCGCTCCATAGCAGTTGGCATGAGCTTGCGGTGCTTGCCTAGCATTTGACCACCCGGCCCGAAAAGCAATGCCGTGCAGTAAAGCGTTCCACCATCCCGCTCGATTACGCCGACGACAAGATGCGTGGCGTGATCTTTGGCGACCGAGCCAATAAACTCGGTTGCTGGCCCTGGAACATCGATGGAACTCTCGAAAAGGCGGCGGAATTCCTCTCGGCCTTCGGGGGATCGCCTGCCCAGGCTTACCCCGAAATCGTGTCCCTTGAGATAGCCGCCGATGAATCCTTCGGGGAAAACGACGAGTTCGGCTCCTTCCTTGGCGGCATCAGATGACAAATCCGCAAGTTTCCGAAGCGACGTGGGAGTGTCGAATAAGACTGGAGCCGCTTGAACAACCGCAGCACGGACATTGCCCGGTCGAACCCCAGAGGTCAATTCATCATTGATTATCATCCGTCAAGTTCCTTCGTGAGTTCTGCCCGTCGCCGGTCGAGGACGGTCAGCCGGGCTTTCAGCTTCCGGGTTTCCTTGTTGATGTCGGCCATTTCCTTTTCGAGCTTCTTTCTGTGTAGATGGGCCTGTCCGCTCTTCTGCTTCACCAGGGCCTCGACTTCGTGCCGCAGTAGCCGAAACCACGGGTTGCCGTGCATGTTGCCTTCCCGGAACTGCAACTTGCCCGCCCGCATGGCGGCATAAATCTCCGCCTGCGTCAGGCCGAACTCCTGCCGGGCGGATTTATCGCTGAGGGTGGCCGCCTTCTGCGACCAGCTCGACTTGTCTTCGTACATGATTATTTTCCCTCCGTCCGCTCAATCGTCGCCAGCCATGCCTTTGGACCACCGGGTCCAAACTTCAGCCCATCAGGTCGTGGAATCGAGTCGAACTGGGTCGGCTCGATCTGCTTCACGTTCCAGCCCTGGTGAAAAGCGTCCCGAATCTCCTGCTGGGAAATCCGCCTTGGCCCCTCAGTTCCCGGCTCCTCGTCGGAAAAACAGAGGATGTGCAGCGATCCGCCAGGACGAAAAACTTCCGCAAGCCCCTTGATGAATACCGGGCGATCTTCGTCGGCAAAGGTATGGAACAGCCCGCAGTCGATCACGGTGTCGAACTGCCGCCCCAGCTTATTCAACTCCAAAGCGTTGCCAACGAGAAAATGGGCGGCAATTCCCCGTTCGGCGGCTTTGGCCCTGGCCCGCTCGATGGCGAGAGGTACGAAGTCGAGGCCCCAGGCTTCGTGGCCTCTGGCTGCCAGATACAAGAGGTTCTCACCTGTGCCACAGCCCACGTCGAGAACACTGCCACGAATCTGGCCTGCTTCGGCCAGCTTGACGATAGCAGGCTGGGGCCGTCCGGTATCCCAAGGGGCTTGGCCCTGGTACATTTGCTCAAACAGTTGCTGGTCCATGAGAACTCCTATTTCCGGTGGTTCAGCCGTCTTCGTCCGGGTATGCTTTCGCCGCCAATCAGCTTACCAGCGGAAGGTAAATCTCCGTAACCAGATCCTCTGGCGGCGTGGTGGCTGGGTCGCTGACGTAAACCTCGAAACACGGAGCAGGCCGTAGTTGTCGTCCGCTGGTCGGGAGCCATTGGTTGAACATCCAACGGTAGGCACCCCGCAGACCCGAATACGGGCCTCGGAGGGTCACGACGGCGTACTCGCCGCCAGGGAGTTCCTGCACGCCGATCTCCCCCGTTGCTTGGAGTTGTTCGTTCACCGTCAAACACGCATCGTACCGCAGCTTGCCGGGGGGAGTGACCTCGGGATTGTCGTGCCCGATGCCGATCCGCAGAGTTTCCGGCGAAAACATCTCGTGCTGTGTGGCAAACGCAGTAAGCGTTTCCCAGGCGACTCCACATTCCTGGTACGGCCCGACGTGCCGCACATAAGCAACTCGCAGCGGCTTGCGTTTCTCGAATCGCACTTCCACGATGGCACCTCCAGAACTGGTTCTTGTCCTTGCTCCTAGTGACGGGCGGCGTTCCCCAGATGCAACAGAACCTCCCATGCTTCAATCAATCTCCAATTCGGTCTTCACCAAGTCTCTAACCTGCTGATGGCTTTCGTTCCACGCTTCCCACACGGAACCACACCATTCTTGAATCTTATTGTCTCGGTCGTGTCCCGGCTGAGCAGCCAAAACATCCTCCACGGTGATATCGCCTTTCTGGTCTGGCGGTTTGAAAGTCGGCCACTGTTTACGCTTCTTTGCCAGTTGCATGTGTGCTTGCTGCACTTGTTTGCCCGAGAAACCCTTTTCGACACTCAGGTACAGGCCGATGAGGGCGAATGCGGTGGCAATGGGCTTGGTATGTTCGTCGGCATGTTGGGCGGTGTACGCATCGACAACCTGTTGGTGAATAAATGCAGGGTCGGAAAGAGCAAGAGTGTAGTAAGCCAACTCATTGTACGCTTCTTGGTCCGACTGATGTGCCATGTACGTGTACCCTATTCACGATTGTTCGGCTCAAGGCAACCAGCCCACTCTCATTCCGCTTCGGCCCACACTCGCACGTCGCCGTCTTCGTCGATCTCCACATGGATGACGTTCGGTCGGCAGCAGACCGGACAATCCTCGACGTACTCCTGGCTCTTGCCTGCCGACAGGTCGAGGGGAATCACGATCTCCTCGCCACAAGCATCGCAGGCGTAGCTGGCCTCCTCCTTCGGTCGTCTTAGATTCTTGCGTTTCATGCCCATGATTGTGCGGACTATTTGCAAGGTTTGTGGTCGTCCTCGCTGATCTCCATGTGGAACTTGTGTAGCAGTCGGTGAAGCAGCGGGGCCATGAGAACGGCCATGATCGTCAGGAAGGCAACCCCGCTGTACAAGGCGTAGAAGGTGGCAAACAGCTTGGCCGCAGCCGTCTTCAGCGGATCAACTGGACCCATTCCGGCCAAGATCATCGAGGCATTCAGCAGGGAGTCGATCCAAGGCAGACCACCGAGGCGATGATACCCGGCACTGCCCACGAAAAGTGAGAATGTGATGATTCCTGCCACGATGGCCCCACTTCGAGCCATCCTGGCATAGAAGGCCCACCGGGGCAGCAACGGTTCACTCTTATGCTCGAACATCGTGGAATACTCAGCCTCCAGGTATCACGCCAACTCCAAGGCCCCAATGCAGCCGGTGTCCTCACGTGCGATACCGTCCCAATAGGCATCGCAACCTGCTTCAAAAGCGTCGTTGTCGGTCATCGGCTTGCCTCTGTCTCCGACCGTGCAACCCGCCCCGCTAGCCGAAGTAATACGCCATTCAAGACAACGATGAACGGACCTTCACAAAGTATCCAGAACGTCGGCATCCCGACCATGACATCGAGGACGATCATTCCGATGCCGAACACGACCGCCAGAATGGCGAGGCACTTCACGACCGGTAGGTAGCGGCGAACGTCCAACGAAACGAAGAGTAGTATCGCACCGTGCAATTGCATACATGGCCGAGAGCGAACGGGTGAGATAGCCGATGATCGGCCCCTCGGGAAGTTCGCCCATCCCCAACTGGCGATGGATATCCTTCATCCAGACAAACGGCATCGTGGTGGGAATCACCGCCGTCAGCAGCAGAACGGCGGACGCCCGCAAAAGCACCACCAGGGCTTTCTCGGAACGATTCATCGACGAACCTCAATATCCTGCTTTACGATCGCCTTGAGAATGTCGGCCGACATTTTATGCCAGCCACCAAACCCAATGGATTGGCCATCTTTTCCCCACAAATAGATCTTCGCCGTAGGAATCGTAGCCATCAGTCTTGCTGGGTTGGTTGTTATTCGTCCAGGGGTCAGGTCTTTCCCTCCATCCTGGTAGTCGGCGGACATAATGTATACGACAACATCCGCTGCCTTATCCCACGCCCACCGATTCGACGCCAAAAAGATGGCCTTGCCCTTGCCTTTGGCTCTTTGTGGAGGATAGGCATTTTCTTCCACCTTTTCGATGCTCCAACCTTTGGGCAACACAGATCGGATAGCGGCTACCGGATTACTTTTCAGAACTGTATCCTTGAGCATGACATCCGAGAGGGCCACGAAGTAAACGAACACCTGCCAAGCCGCCTGTGGATAGGTGATTTCCTTTCCCGCCTCTTTCGCCGCCTGTTCGACGGCAGGCGGGGTGCCGATCATCCTGACCATCTCATAGCCCTTCAGGGTGCAACGGAACTCCGGTGGCGGCAGAACGACATTATCGATCCAGATTTCAAGAGGGCTGTTGGGCCTTTTGCCGTTGATCGAATCCAACAGAAGTGTGGAAACGCCAGTCTTGAAACCCTCGGCTCGCCGCCCTTCAATTGTCAAATAGCTGCCAATCGGAAAGCCGAGGCGACCGATGGGCACGATCCCAACGTCCAAGACGGGGGCCGTTGGCGGGCTGGCGAAGGCATCTTGTTCGGAGCAAGTCGTGGACGTAGCAAGAGTCAATAATGCAAGGACAAGCATATTCTTCATGATAGGCTCCTTGTCTGAGTAGCAGCCGATCTTGACGGTGCTCATTGAATTACGCTTCCCGCAACCTCTTCCTCAATGCCGTATACCTGCGGCTCGTATCCTGCCGCTTCACCGCCATGCCCAACGCCTTCTTCGTGCCGACCAGGATGACCAGCTTCTTACCCCTGGTCACCGCCGTGTAGAGCAGATTCCGCTGGAGCATCATGTAGTGCTGGGTGTGCAGCGGGATCACCACGCACGGGAACTCCGACCCCTGGCTCTTGTGGATCGACAGCACGTAGGCCAGCGACAACTCGTCCAGATCACCGAAGTCGTACTCGACTGACCGGCCCTCGAAGTTCACCGTCATCTCCTGTTCGATGCGGTTGATTTTCTCGACCATGCCCAGGTCGCCGTTGAACACGTCCCGATTATAGTCGTTTTCGGTCTGGATCACCCGGTCCCCAATGCGAAACGTCCAGCCAAACCGCTGGATCTCCGGGCCGTCGTTGCCAGGATTGAGGGCGGTCTGGAGCACTTGGTTCAAATTCCTCGCCCCCAACACCGAGCGGTTCATGGGGCTGAGCACCTGAATGTCGGCCTTGGGATCGAACCCGAACCGCTTGGGGATGCGATCCTTAACCAACCTGACCACAAGATCCTGGATGGCCTCGGGCTCCTGGGCCTCGATGAAATAGAAGTCGCTCCCCTCCCGTGACTTCAGGTTGGGCATCCGGCCCTGGTTGATGGCGTAGGCAGCAGCAATGATCTCGCTCTCGGCGGCCTGCCGGAAGATCTCCGTCAACCGGACGACCGGTACTACTCCCGAGGAAATCAGATCCTTTAGCACAGTACCGGGGCCGACCGAGGGAAGCTGATCCACGTCGCCGACCAGGATGACGCAGGCGTTGGAAGGCACGGCCCGAAAGAACTGATGGCCCAGGACGACATCGACCATCGAAACTTCGTCGAGGACGAAGAGGTCGCCCTTCAGAGCATTCTGCTGGTTTCGCTTGAAATCACCCGTGGCAGGATCGAACTCCAGTAACCGGTGGATGGTCTTGGCCGTTCGTTCGGTCGTCTCGGCCAATCTCTTGGCCGCCCGGCCGGTCGGGGCCGCCAGCACGCACTTGAGGTTCTTGGCGGTGAAGATCTCCAGGATGCTTCGGACCAGGGTGGTCTTGCCGACGCCCGGCCCACCCGTAATCACCAGCATCTTGTGCTGGCAAGCCTGTCGGATCGCTTCTTGTTGTGCCGCCGCCAGCTTGATCCCCAGTTTTCCTTCGACCCAGCCGATGGCCTTTTCCATCTCGATGACCGGCATGGGGTGCGGCGTGGCCGAGGCGATTCGATGGACGGATTGGGCAAGGCCGACTTCGGCCCGGTACAACCCTGCGAGATACAGCCAGGATTCGCCGTCCACATCTTCCCGAACGACCGCCTTTTCCGCCACGGCCGTCTTCACCGCCGCTTCGACGATAAGTTGGTCGATTTCGACCAACTTGGTGGTGTGTTCAACGACGCCGGGCTCGGGGTAGCCGACGTGGCCCTGACCGGCCAATTCTTGCAGGGTGTACTGGACGGCGGCCCGAGCCCGGTAAGGGCTGTTGCGGTCGATCCCCAACTTGGCGGCCAGTTCGTCGGCGGTCTTGAAACCGATCCCCCGGATGTCGTCGGCCAGTTGGTACGGGTTTTCCTTGATCTTGGCGATGGATTCCTGGCCGTAGGTACGGTAGATTCTGACGGCCCGGCCCGAACTGATGCCGTGCTCGGCCAGGAAGAGCATGATCTTGCGGACTTCCTTCTGCTCCTCCCAGCTTTGGCGGATTTTCTTGACCCGTTCCTTGCCGATGCCCTTGATGTGCAGCAGGAGATCGGGGCCCTTGTCGAAGATCTCCAGCGTCCGTTCTTTGTAGATGCCGACGATCTTGGCGGCGATCTTCGGCCCGATGCTTCGGATCGCCCCGGAGGCAAGGTACTTTTCAATGCCTTCGGCCGAGGCTGGGTGAGTGGTTTTGAGTTCGTCGGCCTTGAATTGCTGGCCGTGTTCCCGATCAACAACCCACTTGCCGGTCGCTTCAACGTGCTCGCCTGCCGTGACCGAGGTGGTGCTGCCAACGACCGTCACCAGGTCTTGCCGGGCCTTGACCACGACCTTGAGTACGGCAAAACCGTTCTCGGCGTTGTGGTAGGTGACACGTTCGATAAGGCCGGTCAGGGTTTCGGGCATGGAAGAGGGCTTGAGCCAGCAGGATTCGATTCAACGACCATTCTATCCACCCTGCGATTGCGGTGATAGGATGGCACCCGATTGACCTTGCCACACGGGTTTTCATCACGCCCTTACCTTTCCGTTCAGAACGTCGTCACGTTCCTTGCGATGGTCCGGAATGCCGACAAGCGGTTACCGTCTGGCGAGGATGACGGGATGGCCGATCATTTCCGGCGACGGCGAAAGGAATTGATCGAGTTATTGGAGCGGGCCGTCGAACTACGAGAGTCGGTTTGGTGCGATTTGTAGCGAGCCAGCCAATTGTTACACAACCCTTTGGCCACGTTATCACGCTTTCTCCCAGCGAAGCGACCACTCAGTCCGATCCGTCTTAGTCAGCGACAATGTGACTTCAAAAGATCTGCCGCCCAACTCAGACACTGGCAAATGGAACTCTGCACTCAATGTCTGAGGAAAATCAGTCTCCCGGTATGGCTCCCTCAAGATGCCCTCTACTCGAAAACGCCCTTCGCCCTCAATTAAGAGAGTGGCGTCGGTCGTCTTTATTAAGTGCCGAGGGTCAGACTTGAAGTACACCTTCTCGAACGCCTTTCCATTCACCTTCCCGGAAACCTGATGCAGCGGGACGTTCAACGGGACTTTCGACCTCGGCTGAAGATGAACATAGGCATTCACTACCCACAGAATTTCTTCCTTGCTGAGCACGGGCCTCGCATGTGCAATGTGCGGTTCCTTTGGTTTCACTTCCGGTGGGCCACATTCTGCGGAAGCTTGCAAGACCTCGGCTACCGGCACGGTGGGCGACTTGTCTTCCTCGTCAATCAACGACCTTCCAATAATTTCACTGAGAGCATCCTTCAGCCCCCCGATCAGTCCCTTTCGGGCGTCCGATTTGCCTTGCCCTTTCTCAAGTCGATAGGTAAGCGTTCTCCTTTGTCGCAAATCAAATGGTAGTTGGGAAACGTCCCCATATTCCTCATTGGCGACACACACAATCTTATCCCAGGTGAGTGTCTTTGCGGCATAACCTAGTTCCACAAGCACATTAGGGTTTGGACTGGGGCGAGGGCCAACCCCAAAGGCCCGCTTCAAGAAGCGTGTCACTGCGGATCGGTAGTTTGTGATAGATACATCACCGACGAACACTATACAGTTCTCACTCTTGTCAAAGATCGTGCGTGCAATGTCCGGTGAGCCGGGGACGTTGAGAGTGTCTCTGTCAAGGCACGGCTCAACCTCAAATTGCTGTTCGACGTTCAATGCCTTGATCGCCTTCTCAAGGCACTCATTGATGAACCCACGATTTGTAGCGTTGGGAAGATCGGACTGCCATGAGTAGAAGACCGTAGTGGCACCTTTCGGTGAGGGACCCGTCGCTTGCATGTGCGTCACAGCCTCTTGCAACCAAGGGATGCGTTGCTCTTCCGACAGTGTTCCCCACTTCTCTGCCGTCATGCCCGATGTCAGGCCGCACACCTTGGCGGATAGATGTTGGTCGTCTTCGTCAGAAAGACCACGGATGTTCTTGAATGACAAAGGCGGCAGCAGTAAGGGAAAGTCCTCCACTTCTAAAAGTCGTGCAGCAAGTGCCTCGTACCGGTTATCAATAGGCTTTCCCGTAAACACATTGTACTCGATCTGTGGGTTATGGCTCTGACCGGTGCCACTGCCGCTTTCTTCTGTGGTGGCTTCGGTAAGTCTTTGAGCCTCGTCCCATCCCTTCGGAGTAAGCCAGCAAAGAGTGCCGGGTTCCTTGCCCTCTTCATCGAGGAATCCCGCTTCTCTGGCATGTTGGAAATAGTATTGAAATTCCTCCGCATTTGTCGCAAAGCACACCGGATAGTCGGTGTGGGCCTTTAGGGCAATCTTCTGACCGGGAGAGCCGGACTTCTGGGCGATGTAGTCTAGGAGGTAATGCAGTTTGCGGGAAATGTCATTCCTATCGGGTGCAAGAGACACCAACTCCTTGTAGTTCTTCGTGGTGATTGTCAAGGGGTGGCGATCAAACTCGAAATGGCGTCTGGCAACTGCCGATAACTTAGGCTTTACGTCGGGCGGAATCTCACCGGAATGGAAGCACCAGAGAGCCTCCTCCGTCACACAGTATCGTCCGCACACCTCACAGGTTACGTCGCAACTTGCAGGGGAGAAGTTGTTCCGCACGTCTTTGGGCTGGCGACCGCAAAGAAGGCAACGCTCACGTAATTCCGGAAGATAATCAGTGGGATGCATTTGTCGCCCCTCACGTCACCTACGTAGGATACCCCTTCGCCACCGTCTCCCTCTTCCGGTCCAGCGTTCGCCAACAATACCAGCTTGCCACCGAGGCATACGGCCGCCACGGAGCGGCAATGGCATGGGCCGTCTGTTTGTCGGGCAGATCAGCCAGTCCGTAGCGATCACGGATCGCCGTCCGCACCCCCAGGTCGTCGTGCGGGAACACATCCAGCCGACCCAGCGAGAAGATCAGGAACATCTGTGCCGTCCAACGACCGATCCCCCTGACCTGTGTGAGTTGCTCCACGACCCGCTCGTCCGACAACCGACCGATCTGCCGAAGGTCAACCGTCCCGTCGTTCACTTTGTGGGCCAAGTCGGCAATGTAGGATGCCTTCTGCGGCGACAAGCCGACCGACCGCAGTTGGTCGGCGGTGAATCGAGCGACACTGGCCGCCTTCACCCCCTCCGGCCCGGCAAACTCCTGCAACCGTTTGCGAATGGAACGGGCCGCACTTGTCGATATTTGCTGGGAAATGATGGACCGAACCAACATGCCGAAACGGTCACGCTCAAGCCGTAGCGTGAATGGCCCCACGGCGTCGATCACGGCCCGCATCACCGGATCGGCTACCCGGAGATGGCGGCGTGCTTTCTGGATGTCGGTCTGCTTCAGCATCATGGTTCCGTGGGGATTCCCCTTCTTTGTTGCAAATTGTGCTGCCCGTTCTCACCGTGTTGTACGCTTGCTAACGGTGTCACTTATGCCTGGGCTTCCTCGAAGACCAGTTTAAGTCGGTCATCATTTGCTTCTCGAATCAGATGCTCCTCGATATCTTGAGCCTGGGAAGCGGTAGACCCGATCAAGCCGTTTCGAACCAACTCTTGAAAATGCACGTTGTTCAGGTGCGGCTCGTTTCGAATTGACACCCCTTGATGGCGACGGATGATGCATTGCCAGATACAAAGTGGATAATATACGCCAACGGGGACGGCATGGGATTCTGACAACTCCCGCTTGCACAGTTTGATGAACACTGGGCAGTGGCATAGCCTAGCGGACCGTTCATCGGGAACAGCCAGATTCGGACAACTGCCCAATCCCGGAATGGCTTCCATCCTCTGGATTTCAGCATCGTGGCTTGAGTCACTCGAAGGGTGGTACTTCCCCCTGGGCTTCTGGCACTTGTACTGCACAAAAACCAGCCGCTTCTCCTGGAGGAAGTTGTAGATGAGATCAACCCCCAAGTAACGTTCGATAGGTGTCCGATCCACCTTATGCAAATACAATCGCCGTTTGTTGTACTCAAAGAAATGCTTGCCATCCGGGGTCGTGCCTAACTTGAAGGCATCAGCGAAGATGGAAGCGACATCGAAATCTAGGATTTGGTGTTCACGCAGCGGTGGTATGTCCTCGGGCTTCACGCCGAAGATCCGCAGTGCGGTGTGAAAGGCGTCATCGGCTTCGAACAGGACATCGGTTACCGGAGGGGTCTCCTGGAAGAGAAAATACGATTCGTCGAGTATCCCCGGATTATGTTTGAGAATGATGGTCTTCACCAGGTCTACTTTGTCGTCGGGCACCGGCAAAATACCGTGAGACCAGAGCAATGAATCACGCAGGTCTCGACCAGGAATTGACCTCGCAAGTGGGGAGATAGAGTTGAAAAGGCCGTGTGCTACCACCTGTATTTTGATCGCATCGCACACATAGACTACCATTCCTCTATCGGCGGGTTTCCTGGTCCGCCGTATCTTACAAAGTAATGCTTCATTATCGGTGTCGGGGTAAACCCAAATGAGACATGCTGGATAAGCAATCGTTGCATGTTCTTCGACCGCAAAGCTGAAACTCCCGGCCGAAATGTCCTCGATTCCTTGCGTAGCCGCACCGTAGAGATAAAACGATAGTTGCATTCCAAATCCCCGCTCTTGACCGAGCTTACTCGCCCTCTCTCGTATTCTGGCACGCCCGGTCGCTCTCCCCAGATTGTGATTCCACACGTCGGTTGCCGGACTTGTGAACCGTTCCATCGAGATACTTTCGCCGCCTCATCTCCGGGAACCGCTCGATGGCATACCGGAGCATCGTTCTGGGCATTACCCGACAATGCTGGCACATGTACTCCACCAGACCGCCATGTCCATCTTCCCGACCTCTCTCAGCATCCAGCCCACCGCCGTGTGGATCAAGTTTCTTTGTCCTTCAGCAGGCTTCTCGGCGATCATATCAGGTCGAATGCACTCAGAATGCCGAGAAGCCGCTCTTTGTTCCCAACTTTCTCAATGATTAGAACAGGGACATGGGTTACGGCCTTCGATACGTCTTCAATGTTTTTGTCCTCGGAAAATCGGCTGCATACTGTCAATTCAATGCCTCGGCCTTCCAGAAGCTTGTGAAGCGGCTTTCCAAGCATTTCACTCCGGTCTTTTGCCGTGCTGGCACCCCTCAAGTATTTCACGACAGAGGCATCAGACAGCAGTTTCCAAACCCCGCTGCCGTCCTGAACAGGCAGATACGAGAACGCATTGACGAGCATAGCTCGGCGTATCGTGGCAATGTTGTGCCACAATTCGGCGGTCGTCGGGTTTTCCACCATGAGATCGCCAGCAACCTTTGCAGACATTGACAATCCCTCCTCCAAGACCAGAAACAACTCCACCAAGCGAACGGCATGGTGGCGGATGTAATCACCCGAATGAACGGAGTCATTTCGTGCTGTGCGAACCGTGTCAAACAGGAACTCCACTCGTTCACTTTGGATCGCTGGAGCATTGCGAGCCAAGCCACAGATTACGCCCTTGTAGCCATTAAGCCCATTTTGGACTACGTTACAAAGCATCTGCCCGACATGTTCCAGAACAGCCGCCGACTCGTTGAACGACTCGGCATCCCGATACACGGTGGCACGAGCGTCTCGCAACATGTCCAGTATCGCCCTTTTGCGACATGCTTCTGGGGGCCTTTGCCTTGATTTCTTCGCACTCATGAGAGCCTGTACTCCTCCGGCCCAAGCACACCAGGCAGCACTTTAGAAGGCGGTGTCTTGGGCTCTTTTGTGGCGTTACAAGTCTTGTAATGTCTCACCTCGGCTTCAGCTTCCTCAGCACCCGCATCCGAAATGCCTGAAGGTCGGTGCGGAACCCCTTGTCCTCAAGCTCCTCCACCCGCTCCATCAGGGCGTCCAGAAGCTCGGCAATCGACCGGTACTCATGGTGGACCGTCTTGGGCATCTTGACCGGTTTGTCGATCCGCCATGCTTTGCGGCCAGGGCCTTCCACCGTCTCCTTCAAGTCGAAACCCAGGTGCTTCAGGAGGATCAAGTCCCTGCGAATTGTCTTCGTGTCCACGTTGAAGGCTTCGGCTGCTTGGCTGACCCGGACACCGGTGGTGGTGGAGGCGAGCCACTCCAATAGCTGCCACTGCCGGATCAACGGCGTGTTGGGCGAAATCTCGGTTGGGCGAGGTTTGGCTCGGGGCATGGGCAAGCTCTATTCAAATCCAAGTGCTAAGTATCGTTTCGTGTTCGGACGACACCAGCCGCTACTTCACGACTCCAACGAAATCAAACGTGTTCGGAACTTGAGCAAGTCGCCACAACTCGGCGGTGTTGATCTCGGACAGCCAAAAGTGCTTGAGGAGCAGCAAATCGTGCCGAAAACACATCTGCTGCGACTTCACTCGGCAGGCATTCATCCCACTGATCGACCTCGCTCGCCAAAGCAGAGTGCTTCTTCTTGAACTCTTGGCGAGCGAAGGCTATGGCTTGCGGATCGAGGTCGCCTAATGTCGCACCGTCGCAGATTTGGGCCGTCCAGTCCTCACGAGTCGCCTGACTGCGAATCTGCTCGATTTCGTGCAAGCTCAGGGGACCGATTGCTTCATTGTCCCGGCCATAGTAATGGCCTTTCCATGCGGTAGGCATTCCACGCAGAGCAGGCGGAATCTGGAACATCACGACCCGTCCTTCGGGTCGCACGACTTCGTGAATCTCCTCGAAAGTCAACCGATTGCTAGTCAAATTGGCGATCTCTTCCTTGAGACTGTCGAGATGCGGACGAGTTGGCCGGTAGTTCGAACCGACGATCTGCTTTGGTTTGTCCTTGACTCCGAATACCAGCCACGCCCACGGTTGACCTTTGAGGTTGGCCTCGTTGCTCAGTGCCGAGAAGTATTTGCCGAGATCGTCGAAGTCGTAGTTGTTCTTGGCTTCCTTGAACTCCACCCATTCGATCTCGGCAGGAAGTCCCAGTAATTCGGTGAGCTTGGCATTCACTTCTGCGGGAGTCATGAGTCGTCCTCCGTCGTCGCAGCCTTCTTTCTCGCCGTCCGTGTCTTGCGGCCCTTCTCCGGGGGTTGCCAGTTGCGAATGTCGTCCAGGGTCAGGCCGAGTTCATGGGCGTCCTGCCCCAGCATCGTCTGGTACGACTGCCCTGCCGTCTCGCCGAACTCCGGGTCGATCTCAGGATGCCACTGGTGAATCCAGGGGAGAAGTTGATCGAGGCCCGCCAAGAGCGGTGTCAGCCGCTTGGCGTCCCAACCTTCTCGTTTTCGGGCGTCGTAGTAATTGATGATCGCCGTGGCCTGCTCCAAGTGATTCCAGCCCGCCCAGCCGACCAACAACGTCGGATCGCTCTCGGTCGAACAGTGCGGGTAGCTAATCCATCGTTCCTTGGGCACATCCAGCTTACCCCTCAGTCGCCAGTAGTCGGTTTTCAGGAAATCTGCTATGGCGTACTTGGGCGGCACGGGAATCTCAGGATCGTCTGGAATCGCTTCACGTTCACGCCGCACAGCGTTGTACTCTGCGTCCTCGGAGACCCGCTTCCGAATCTTGTCCTCCAGTGCGAACTGAAACTCCGACACACTCTTGCCGGTTGCTTGAAGTTCGCCCAAGGCGAGACCTCCTGCCGCACTCACGCCCTCACGGCCAAGTTTCTCGAACATGGTGGCCCCGTTCCAATCGTCCTGAAACGTGACTTTAGGGGCATATCGATCTCGGACTTCGAGGCATCGGTTGCGAAAGCCCTCTTCCATACTCTTCAACGCCGCACGTTCATTGGCAAACGAGTTCTCAATCCTTGCACGTATGTTCCGAAGTCTTTCGTCACAAGCGACACGCTGTTTGGCGAGATCGTCCTGTTCCCGCTGGAGTTCCCAAGTACGATCCCATAACTCCCGCTTCCGTAATCCAGAGGGTTTGTAACGGAGCACAGGCAGGAATGGGACCGACTCGCTCGTCACAAGCTCAGCAACGAGGGCACCCAGGTCAAAATCGCCTCGGCCACGGTAGAGGGCTGCGACCTCCATGAACTCGTGGTCACTGCTCGCCTTGTCGGACAGTTGGGCCGTCGTTTGCGGCGTCGGCACATTTGTCTTCGGATCAGGCCAGTAACGGCGGGACTCCAGGCGGTCGAGCAGCCAGCTTCGTAACGCCCGCTGCTCCTGCTCTTCCCAAGTTTCGGTGTTCCAGCGGCGTTTGTACTCTGGCTTCTCGATCAGGCCGATCTCTTTGTTTGTCTCGATGACCTCGATCCGCCGAGCTACGAGCTTACGATATGCTTCAGGCCAATAACTCGGAATCTCGGTGATCGGTTTGGACCCATGCCGCTCGAACCATGTGATTTCGAGTTCGCCCTTGCCAATCTGTCGGGCCATGACGATCTCGAACGCCCGCTCGCCCAGTTTCAATTCGGGTAGATCGTCCCCGGTGTACCGAAAGTCGTCCGACAGCAATCCGTAAAGCTGGTAGCAGTGCCAATCGAGTTCCTCTTGCAAGGCGACCATCTGACCTCGGATTGATGCTGCTTCGGTGCGAAACTGGGAAATGCCGTAAGAAGTCGGTGTGCCCCTTCGCACAACAATGTCGGGAAGGCAACCTGCATATTGCCGACCGAGATCATCCAATTGCCGAGAGAGTTTCAGTGAACGGGATTCAGGCAGTGGAAAGTTTTGCATCTGAGTTCCCGCAAACTCGTACCGCTCATCCCACCATGTTCGGCGTACCCGTGCCCCTTCTTGACCAACATGATCGCCCCCCTTGGGAAAAAACACTTGCTTCATCCAGAAGCAGGCCGTGGAACTGTTGAGGAGACCAACGAGGCAGAGATGTTCGTCCTCAGTGGCCTCAACAGACAGTTTGATAATCGGGGCCGACCTATTGAACACCTTCCCGCCTCGGTCAAGAACGAAGTGGTTATGGGTAGCGACGAAGGCGAAGGTGATGGACATCGGTGTTCGGTACTTATCTGGTATCCATCGATACCATCCCCACCAATCATCGCCGTTCTCTTTTCTCGTTCTGCCGCCGAATGAGACGATGTTCTCCAAGGAAGTGCGGAGTTGCCAAAGGTGACGAAACCAACTCGAAAGTCGGTCGAGAGCGATCAAGGCAAAAGACTTTGTGTATGGGGCCAACGCTGCTTGATCGTTGATAATCGCCCAATCTCGGACGGTTTCACCGAATACAAACTGCTTAACGTAACGTTCATCGACACCTTTGCGACGTAGCGACTGAGCATCCATGATGAACGCATCGTCGAGGCCGGGGAAGCTCGCAAACCCAATGGGATCAACAAGGTCTCCGAGAGTCTGCTGTTGCTCGTCAAGTCGTTCTTGGAGATCGCTGGCTCCGCCACCGCCGATGCTCCAGGGATGAGAATTGAAGGTGGTGCGAGGCACGTCGGCTGTCCGGTGCCCAGGAGTCATCAAAGTACCGAGCCTCTGCTCGTTTGGTTGCATCCGAGTTCCAGCGGTTTCCAAACAACAGACTATCGCCGGTTGCCAAGTGAATCTTCCAGCCCGGTGCCTGCTTCAACCGTTTGATCCCACAGGCTTGAACGGCAGCGACAATCAGACGAAAACGAGCAATTGCCACGGCGAACGGGTTGATGTCCACTCCCCAAACGCCATCGAGTGCCTTCTGAGCCGCCTTGATCTCGTTGCTCTCTCGTTTGCACCACTCTCGGAACAACCGGGCGAAGCCGCCGAGTAGAAAATGGCCGGAACCGCAGGTCGGGTCGATCATCCGCACGGTTTCGAGGCCGAACTCGTCGATGGCCGGAGTCAGGGTTCGGTCGAGAATGAACTCCTCCACGAAGACCGGCGTTTGCAACAGGGCATACTTCTTTTTCGCCCGCTCCGAGAGTTCCTGGTAGAGATCGCCGAGGAAGCGAGTGTCGTCGTCCTCGACCTCGAACGACCTCTTCAACGGAGGATTATCCATGTCCTCCACTTGCTCCCGCCAAAACTTCAGCAGGCTCATTGCCGCATCGCCGCTGATGCCGACCGCCCATAGCGGCGTCTTCCCCTCGGCAAATAAGTCCCTGGCAGCGGGAATCTTGCCGACCTCTCGGAAAACGTGCTGGAAATACTCCCGGTCGGTATCGTGGGGATGTGCTCGAAAGAAAAGTTCGTGCGTGTCTTCGGCCAGCTTTCGGCGTTGTCCTTCCCCGGCCAGCCAGCACTCGTCGATAAGATGGTTGTCTTCAAGGAATCGCACGAAGACACATGCCAACACCCACGCTACGGCGACCTGATCGAGATAGTCTTCTCGCCAGACTTCAAAAGCCTGAGCCGTGCGGCCTCCCTTTTCGATTTGCTGAAATGCTTCCCTCAATCCGGCATCGATCTGGCTGTCGCTCGTGGAACGAGCAAGCAAATCCTCGGCCAATTCCCGCACGAGGTCTCGTAATTCCGGGAGCAACGTTTTGATATCCACCATGCTCAGTTGCCTTCTCCGCTTGCCATTACGGTGGAGGCGGCATCCCCTTGGTCTTCGTTGTTGATCCAGTGTTCCGACACCTTGGCCCGCTGACCTGGTGTGATGAGCGGAATCTCGGCGTGATCGAGGATCGGCAGGTCGTTCTGCCCATCGGCGGCGACCAGCACCCACAGGCCGGGGCAAGGAACATCGTGTCCCACCCTGTCCCGAAGGGTTTCCAAAACTTGTACTTGGTCGTACCGGGCAATGAGGCCAGGATGCACCATCAGCAGATGTTCCCGCCGCTCGATCAGTTTGTCGATAATCTTGGGTGTGGCCCGCCCGACGAGATGAAGCAAGTCGCCCCACGACAAACTCGCAGGGCCATTGCCATCCGCTTCTTCGATATATGACCAATCGACTTCGAGTTCCTTGGCTTCAGCCCGTAGGGCATCGAGCAGGAGTTGGTCAAACGAAACCCGCTTCAGGTCGAACCGATTCATCAGTTCTCGCTCGGCAAACCGCATCCGGCTAGGACGCACGGTCAGCACGAGAAAGCCACCTTCGGAGTAGGCGTACTTCAGACGTTCCTGAAATGCCCTGGCCTCGGCCTTGTTAGGCGTGATCTTGATGGCACGAGGATGCTTTGCCGTGACGAGACGTTCGGGTATCGAAGAACCGGAGGTGACATGTGTACCGGCTGTTCGTCGCCGATAGAGCTTGTTCTCAACGTCCCATTCAACGTCCATGCCGACCCGCAGCAACAGCCCTTGCAGATCAGGATGGTCGGGCAGTGGTTCAGCATCGGGATATCGGCTGCGAACCCGTTCCCGAACTTGCTCGACCGTGAAGCCCTTTTCGGCCTCGCCAGTGAGGAGGCCGCTCAAGGCCCGCACACCCAACCGCAAGGCCCGCTCAGCGGACATGCCACGGGGGTAGACCTCTTGCAGCGATGAGACTGCCGCCTTGCTGCCCATCGCCGACGCCAGCTTGAGAAGCCGTTCATTGCTTAAGGGCTGGCATCCATGTGGCTGCGTCGGTTGGGGGACTTCGTAAAGTTCTTGGAAGGCACGCAGCGACGAGGCGAGTGGATCGAGATCGGCTAACTTGTCGGCGACCTGGCCGAGCTTCTCGGCATAGACGGCGAGTTCCTTGGAACACGACACAACCGTCCTACCCACGACCCGACGAAGCTCGAATCGCCGCTGGGCCATCAGGTCTTCGGTTTCGACCGCCGCCCTGGCGATGGCGGAAGCCATTCGCTGCTGCTGGGCGGATTCCGGCGTGGCGGCAGGCGGACGCAACAGGATCGTCAGGTCGATCAATTCTTGGATCGTGACGACACCGCCGAGCCGCTGGATTTGTTCGCAGACCTCATGGCGAAAGGCGGTAACATGCGGGTCTTTGCTCCACCGTGTACGATCCGCCCGCAAGATCTGGTAGACCTTGGGCGGCGAAGTAACCAGTGCTTCGGCTACGTCGGTCTGACTCGGCCACAGGCTGGCGGGCTGGCTCTCAGGAGCGGCAACACCGAGCAGGCTGCATCGGATGTTCCAGTCGGTCTCCTTCTTCGCATTGCGGACGCCGACAACACCGTGATAGAGGCTTTCGAGGCTCGGAGGACCAGCGGCCTCCTCGTGGGCGGTCTCCTTCGGACGGACCGGCTCGACATTCGGAAAGCGTCCCCGTAGTTCGCCAAGAAAACGAAGAATCTCTTGGCGGGTCTGGTTCCCGACTCCCCGCATCATGTGGATATCGGAGATTGGGAAGTTCAGGAAATCTCGAACCGTGATGACGTTGGCCCGTTCCAACGCATTACGACCACGGGTTGACAGACCCAACGCAGAGATGAGAGTGTCGAGCCGGGCCTGTTCCAGCGAAACGCTTAGTTCGACCTCTTCACCCGTGGGCGTGGTAATCTTCCGCTGCTCGGCTTCCTTGAAGATGTTCTGCCAAGCCCAACGCATCTCGTCGGCATTGTCGTACCGCTGGGCCGGTTCTCGGTGGAGTGCCTTGCCGAAGAACTTGACCAGCCCATCCCGAACGTTGGAATCGAACTTATCGGCCTCAAGGACCAACTCGTCATTTGTCAGAGCGGGGTCGGACTTGTCCTTGCCCCATTGTGGCAACACGTCGGGGCCAAGCGTCATTTCGTACAGAGTCACCGCCGCCGAGTAACGTTCAGCGGCCAAATCCCAGCGGGGCGGTTTTCGTAGCTTGAGGAACGGATCACGGTAACCCTCGGTGCCGACGTTGAGGTTGTCCAACGGGGCACGGGCGAGAGAAAAGTCGAACAGGACGAGTTGGTTGCGGCTCTTGGTGAGCGAACGAACACCGATGTTGTCGGGTTTGATATCCCGATGCACAACACCGTGGCGTTCCATCGAGGACAACGCCGACAGCAAATCCTCTCCGTAGCGAGAGAGCAGATCGAGGCTCGGCACCCCTTCCTTGGCCAGGACCGAAGCGAGCGTCCGGTCACCTGCCTTCTGTAGTACCAGGACCGTTCTGCCGTTCATCGGCAGTTCGTTTTCGATGGCGACGATGAACTCGCTGTGAATCTTCCGCAGGGCTTCCGCTTCGTCATGGAGTCGGATGTTGTCGTCCTCGGTGAGGGCGACCTTCAGTACAAGTTCCTTACCGTCCTTCGTCACGAGCAGTGCGGTAGCCGTGGCTCCCTGTCCCATGACACGTTCCACCACGAAGCCGCCGGGAAGACGTTCTCCCCGTTTGGCTTTCAGGGGATCGTTGACCACGGCCTCGGTCGGGGCGGTCAGTTCGTCTTCCACATCGTCGAGCAGGGCGAGGAAGTCCTCGACGGTGCCGATTCGAGTGAGCACGTCGGGATGTGTACTCCACTGGATCAACTCTTCCAGTTTCGGACCCGCCCCATCGAGAACTGACGAGATGCTTAGACCTTTCTCATCCCGCAAAATACGAGCAAGTTCGGCAGCATTGCTGGCCGGGGGACGGGATGCGAAAAGATGAAAGGCGATGGCTCCCAGCGAGAAAACATCCGAAGCCTCGGTTACCTTCCGGGAATCGGAGAGGGCCTCCGGCGACATGTAGACCAGGGCTTGCGACTCAACGAGGTCTTCGACGTTCGTTACCCGTGCCGACGTGGAGGTCGTTTCTCGGACACCAACCTGCCAGTTGAAGACTTGGAGCTTCGGCGAAGGGCTTGAGGCGTACTTGACCAGGATGCTTTGAGGACCAAGCGAGCGGTGGATGACTCGTTTACTGTGGGCGTAGCGAATGGCGTCGGCGATCTGCCGCAGGAAATTGAGCCGCTGATCGGTATTCAGCTTTTCACAGTTTGCAGCGAGGTAATGGTCGAAGCGGACGGCGTCAGGATCGGAGTACCCGAAGAACAGGGCCGGGCCGTTCTCATGTTCCTTGTAGTCGAGTACGGGCAGGATGCCTTGGTGTTCCAACGTCTGGATGATCTGGAACTCACGAGCCGCCGCTCGTTTGAGGTGCTGGCGGTCCTCTTCTGAAGCTGCCTGGGCAACCGTGTATTGCCGCACCCGCCGGTGAACATTCTCGAATGACGGATGCTTGGCGAGCCGATCCTGATAGCCGGGGCCGTCAAAGAGCAACTCGCCAAGGACGTAATCGCCAATTCGACGGGACCGCTGCGACGGGCGAACGCCCGCTTGTTCCATCGCACGAGAGAGGGCCTTAGCCACCCGAATATCGATGGTGCCACGAAGGTCAGGGTCGATGCCCGGCCCGATGCGACTGGTCAGGGCCGCAAGAATACCCTTCCCGTCATCCGTGTCCTTGAGCAAGACCCGATTGCGAGCGATGCCGGTCAGATCGCACTGCACATCGTCGGCAGATAGAAACACGAGGGCATCGAGCCAAGGCAGCCGCACCTTGTTGCAGGCAGGTTGGACCTTCAGAAGTGACGCCAGTGCTTTGACCTTTCGATTTGCCAGAAGCAGCGGGTTGTCTTCGGTACGAACATCAGTGCCGAGAGAGCGAGTCCAGGTGAGGGCATCGCCTGTGATGCGTCCGCTCCACGCCTTGGATTCGACGAGCCAGAAGCCCTGCTTCGTCAGGGCCAACAGATCGACTTCGTAGATGGCCCCATCCGAGGTCTGAAACTCGAAATTCGCCCAGGCACGGTAGGGGTCGTGGTCTGGGAGACCCGACCGAATGAAATCCAGGCCACGACGTTCCCATTCGTATTGGGAGGGCGTGATGATTTTCCAGCGTGGCGATTCCATACCTATCTCATCTGTTACAACTGGCTCCGTACCCCTGTTCAGCGAAATGTATTCGTCTCGGGGACTGTGCCTCGCTTTCCGCACCGTCTCGATCTGTCGTCAGGCGATCCAGTCCGAATTGCCGCATTCCCGGCGTTAAAGCCCCTCCATAGAAGGGCTTCGGCGAGCCGGATCTTGCCAAGCTTTCCAAAATGACCCCAGTTTACCCCGAGCGGGTTGTGGCAACAAGCGTGCTAGCATAGGTAATTGCTTTTCTGCCAGGTGGTTAGCTCATGCCAACCTGGCTGGGTTGAGTCTGTGGGCTGCGGCGGCAGGCCCCTCGACACGTTTCAGAATAACAAGCAGATTGGCCAAAGCCTGTCCAACCGCACCAGGATTTCGCCGAAATCGTTCCCCCTGTTCAAGTTAGGCACAATGGAGTAAACGACTGCCAGACGTTACGACTTTGTAACACTAGGCTGGGCCGATGACGGTGGAAAAGCAATCGATCACCATAGCATCTGCTCGTCGCATTGGAGAAACAATACGTATGGGGGATTGTGTTGACTGATTACGCAACACACTATATCATCATGGCGTGGACGTGACAAGCATCCAAGAGGCTGCAATGCAATTCAGTGAGCGAATCAGGGAGTTGAGGAAGGCGAAGAACCTCAGCCTTCGTGCGTTAGCCGAGGCGGCCGGGGTATCGTTCACCTACATCTCCAAGATCGAGAACGACAAGCTCGATTTTGGAGACTACCCGAGCGAAGACCTCATTGGGAAGCTTGCTGCCGCCCTTGGTGCTGACAAGGACGAGTTGCTGCTCCTAGCGAAAAAGGTTCCACCGGAAATTCGAGAGCGGCTCTTCGAGCGACCCGACGCCTTCCGCAAGCTTGCGAGTCTAGATGACGCTGCTCTCGACAAGTTTCTTCAAGATATCGAGAAAAAAAAGAGGAAGGGGAAATGAGCCGCTCGAATCTTCGCTTCCTTCGCAACAAAGTGATCGACGAGATCACGGCAGGGCGGCTTCGAGAGTACGAAGCGAAGACGGGCGAAATTGTCCGCTTTCCGGTCCCCGTGGAGAACGTGGTCGAGCAGGTGCTTGGTTTGGACTTCGATTGGGACGAGATCGAGGAACGTCTTGGCGAAGAAATCCTCGGCGGTTTTGACGCCGAGAACCGAAAAATCCTGCTCAACGAGCGGCACACCGATCTCTTTGAGCAGAATCCAGGCTTGCTCCGCAGCACTATTGGGCATGAGGCAGGGCATTACGACATCGATATCGACCGTTCCACGCTCCTTCACCCCAAACTGCCGGGAATCGAACTGAGTTCGCACACCGCAAAACGCCACGCCTCCAAATTGAACAGAACCATCGAAGTCCTGTTCCAGCGAGCATCCTCGGACGAAGTTGCCTGGCAGGCGTACAAGTTGCTCACCGAGGGGCAGGATGCTCCAGAAGTGAAGAGTGCCGTGGATCGGTATCAATCCGCCCTCTTGATGCCCGAATGGCTTATTCGTGAAGCTTCGGAAAGGCTGGACTTCACGAAATGGAGCGACCTCTACCGGCTGCGAGATGAGGCTGAGGTCAGTATCAGCAACCTCGTGGTTCGCCTTCAACGACTCAACCTGATCTTCATCCCCGAAGGAACCAAGACCTTGTACCGAAGCAAAGACGAGTATACGGGACAAAAAACACTGTTCTGACCCAGGAGCGAAGGATGCCACGGACGAAACCGCCTGACAAGGAATGGAAGATTGTACTTGCCCGATCCGGGGGCGTATGTGCATTTCCGGGGTGTGGCGAGAATCTGACGAAACCGGGGACTGGCCAAGACGAAGCTGCCTTCATTGGTGAAGTCGCCCACATCGTTTCTGATAGCCGCCAAGGGCCACGAGGCGATGTCGAGTTGTCGGACGAGGACCGGGACAAGCACCCGAATCTGGTGCTGTTCTGCCAGAACTGCCATGACCGTGTGGACAAGCAGCCCCGGACCTTCAGCGTCCCCGTACTGAAAAGAATCAAGGAGCAACACGAAGGTCGAATCGCCACGTTGGCATCACCTGCTGCCTCCGTGGACGGCATGGAACTCAAGCAGGAGAGGATTCTCAGTTCGCTGCTGCCGGTAACACACCTCCCACGAGCGATGTTCGCTGCTCCGTGCGGCTATGGCGATCACCAGGATCAGGTCATCAAGCAGCAACTCAACTATCCGAAAGACACCGACCAGATCATCAGATTCCTGGTTCGGGAGAAGACCCTTTTCTCATTCCACGATCTCCGACACCCTGACGGGCCGTTCGTTCCCGTCATCGACGTAACAAAGGTCGAGAAGTATCGGTCGGAAAAGTTTTGGACGACGGCGGAAGGTCATCGCCGCTTCGTCACGTTACTCAACCGAGCAATGTACAAGTACACCGACCGACTGGGCCTTCGGTTTGATCCGACCCACCGGCGTTTCTACTTCCCGGTGCGAAAACCCGGCGAAGAGCGTCCGATAAAGTACCGCTCTTTGAATCGCCAGACGCAAACCCGTCTTGTTGCCTGGGAAGAAAAGAAGAAGAAAACGGGCGAAGGAAAGGGGTTCTGGTGGCATCTCGCTGCCGGGCTTCGTTTCTACCGGATGGCTGACGATCAGTGGTGCCTCAGCATTCGTCCTGAGCGTCACCTAACGACCAACGGTGAGATACCGTTGCCCCCGGAGAAGATTGGCCGAAAGGTCACTCGTCTCAAGGCCAACATGTTCAACGACAAGTATCTCAGCGAAGTCAATTTTTGGCGTGACTTCTTGTCGAAGGGGTCGCCTCGCTTTTCCTTCGACTTCGGTAGTCAGTCTCTTGTGATCTCCACCGATTTCCTCGCCTTCGATGTGTCCTCGCCAGGCATTCCCGGTGACGAGATCGAATTTAGGAACCAATTCTATGAAGAAGACCTCTTCTCACTCGCAGCCCGCAACTCGTTCAAGGAAGGCGAGGAAGACCTCGACTGGGACGACGAAGACGACGCCGATGGAGAATCCGCCGACTCCGACGACACCGACTATAGTGATCCCGACGAAACTCCTGCCCCTTGAACTGGCCTCGCCCAGAACTGTCGCCGAGTGGCTGGATGAACCCGACCTCATGTTTGCCAATGGCGGCCTATCTCCCGATCCGAAGGTAGGAATTCCCCTCTACGGTCCACGCTCACTGGGAACGTCTCGCCATAAGAACGAAATTCACATCGGCTTCATTGGAACCAGCGAGACAGTTGCCAAAGCGAAATTGTTGTACGAGCAATGTAGCGGAGGAATCGATGGCAACGCCGACTACGAACCGTTCCCAGCGTGCAACCAAGACGAAGGATTTCGCTGCGACCTGACGACCGAATTGACCGAGATCATCAGGCAGCACGAGTACGACCTGATTCTTGGCGAGCGGAAGAAACATCAGAAGTTCGAGATGCTCCTGGGTGTGTTGCAGGAGAAGATGAACCTGATTACCGGACGAGACCATCCACTCGACTACATCGTCGTGGCCCTTCCTGACGAACTCTACAAGAAGTGCCGGACGGTCGAGTACACGGAAACAGGGGTTGGCCGGGTCTACCGCAACCTTCGCCGCTCCTTCAAGGCGATGGCGATGCAATTCGACAAACCCACACAGATTCTCCTTGAGAAGACCATCGATAACTTCGGGACAGACAAAACGACAGTTCACCCATCCCAGGTGGCCTGGAACCTTTTCACCGGCATGTACTTTAAGGTGGAAGGCTTGCCGTGGGGGCCGACCGCACTACGACCTGGCACTTGCTACATCGGCATCAGCTTCTTCAGGCCGCTCGGAGATTCTTCGTCGCTTCGCACCAGTGTGGTACAGGCGTTCGATGAAAACGGACAGGGGCTTGTATTGCGTGGCCACAAGTTCCACTGGGACGAAAAGAAGTATGGCAAATCTCCGCACCTACCTGCCGACCAGCCGAAGGGCCTGATTGATATGGTGCTGGAACAATACAAATACGAGAACGGGGAACGGTTGCCGCACCGGGTCGTCATTCATAAGTCATCCAGGTTCGAGTCGGAGGAACATCAGGGCTTTCGCCAAGCCTTGCGTGAGGTCAGCGAGATTGATTTGGTTTCCTTGGCCCCCACGAGTGATGCCCGCCTTTTGCGAACTGGCAAGTACCCGCCCCTTCGGGGAACCATTTTTCACGCCGGGGACATTTCCTACTGCTACACGAGCGGGTACATTCGTGGGCAGGGTTATCCGCATGGTCATGTTCCTTCGCCCCTGCAAATCGCCGACCACAAGGGCGACACGTCCCGCACAGAGTTACTGCGAGAGGTGCTCGTGCTGACGAAGATGAATTGGAACACGGCGAACATGTTCGGGTTGATGCCGATCACGCTGCGGTTCTCCCGCCTCGTCGGCGATATCCTGCGGGAAGTACCGGAGAACGAAAAGCCGAGATCGAAGTACAAGTTCTACATGTAACGCATCACCAAAAGCCCAGGCAAACTGGCCGGGGCATCAAACCTGTGCGGTGCCGAACAGATGAAGGTAGCAGCCGTTCTCCTCCGTTGGTACAAGTCGTTCAACACGAACTATATGGGGTACACGGATCGTCGAGCCGGAGTCTCACCACGCCCCTGGAATCTGCTGAGCCGCAATACCGAGAGTGAAAGTGATTTTCCATTCATTGAAATCCCCGTTGAGCCAGACATCACGACAATCGTCGGTGCAAACGAAAGCGGAAAATCTCACCTTCTCTGTGCGATAAGCAAAGTCATCACTGGAAACGGCACACCTGACGGCTTCGGCGATGGACGAGAGTTTTCACGCACGGACCTCTGCCATTATACATCTCCACGTAACAAGAATGCGGAGGACTGGCCCAACGTCGGATTACAGTTTAATGGACTGTCAAAGTCCGATCTGCAAGCGATTGGGGACGCCGCTGGCAATGAGGCAATAAAGAAGCATACACCGACCTCTGCCACGCTCTTGACCCTTGTCCTTGCTCCAGCCCCATCACGTTCAGCGTTTGCGTACCTCTTCCTGGAAGGACAACAGTGCGAATTGGACAACTCACAACTCGGAAAGGTGCGAGAATACCTTCCCACAGTCCGATTCATCAAGTCCGACCTTGCCTTTTCAGATCAGATCCCAATTCACAATCTACTTTCTGCCTACAATCCCTCCCATGAAGCGACTGGCGATTGCTTTGATTTTACGGAAGCCCAGAAGGCCGCATGTCTCCTGCATTCGCTTGCGATCACAAAGGAGAAGAAGAGTCTTACACCCGAAGAGTTGCAGGCGGTTCTCACGCAACACGATGCATTGTCGAATGCCCGTCTCGGTCAGGGGAAGGCTGAACTAGAATTACAGTTATTTCGTGATGTTCTCGGGATCACAGAAAACACCATCAAATTTGTCGCCGGACTCGACATATCGGATCGAACTCATGCTGACGGTCTTATCGCACGGTGGAACCGAGAGATCGAAGAGCGTCTGAATCTGTCGCATTACTGGACGCAGGATGATTCCTTCGCAGTTCGGTTGAACTACAAGCAAGGGCTGCTCTACTTCGAGGTTACAGACAAGACTGGTGCGACCTATACCTTCCATGAGCGAAGTTCGGGGCTTCGTTTCTTTCTCAGTTACTACATCCAGGCAAAGGCTCTCGAAAGCGTTTCACGTAAGAAAGCTGCCATCGTCCTGATGGATGAGCCAGACTCATTCCTATCCATAATCGGGCAAAGGAACCTGCTTTCCGTCTTCGAGTCTTTGGTTAAGCCGGAATCATCGGGGCAGAACTGTCAACTCGTCTACACGACCCATTCGCCTTTCCTTATCAACCGAAACTTTCCCCACCGACTCCGTTTGGTTCGAAAGGGAGATGCAGAGGAGGGGACACAGTTGATCGATCAGGCGATGCTTCGTCGTTACGAGCCGATTCGGTCAGCACTCGGAATCGACTGTTCACAAACACTGTTCATGGGGGCAACAAACGTAGTCGTCGAAGGACCAACGGATCAGTTTCTTATTTCCGAACTGATTCGGTACTTTGCCAGCCCGGACAATATCTGTGAGCTACTTGATCTGAACTCAGTCGTCATGGTATCTGCGGAAAGTGCTAACAGTGTCGAGAAGTTGCTTGTGTCGTCGCAATGGGGCGACGAAGTTGTTCCCGCCACGGTTGTCCTGTTGGACAGCGATAGTGCCGGAGACACAATTAAGAAGCGGATCACCGGCAAGGCACGCAAATGCACCAAGCTAATTGAGGAGGCGTTCGTTCTCCAGATCGGCGAACTCGTGACCAACTTACATCCCGTTGTCACGACCGAAGACACTATTCCCATCGGTATGTTCAAGAAGGCCGTTCTGAACTATCTGGACCGCTGGTGGGAGTTAGAAGCCGACGCAAGGGGCAAAGTGGTCGCTGCGTTGGATGAAGCAGCATTTGCGAACAAGGGGTATGTCGAAGGCGTAAATGCGATCCTGAACGAGTACGTGTTTCCTAACACCCGCCGTGATTCTGGAACAGGAAACGTAGGAAGCATTGGGCCAGGGGGCAAGATCGAAGCTGCCTGTTCCACTTCCAGTGCAGATATCAATGAACCAGGCCGCACATACGACAAGTATGGTGTCCTTCAAGAAGCCGTTCGAATGGTTCTCGAAGGCGAGGTGGCAAAGGAAGACTTGACCTTACTGGAGCAGAACGTTTTTAAGCTTTGCGAGGCGATCCGTAGAGCGGTATCAGCGAGTCAGCAAGCAGCACGACGGGAGAGCGGAAGGCAGGCGGTGAAGCGTCTGATCGACGACTTCTTCGTGCAGAACAAGGAATCATGCTCCGTCTTGGATACTCAACTCCTGCTTGAACGAATCCAGCGGGATCTTCAATTACTCGGCGAGGATGCAGATATTCTCGATGGCACGATCAAAAGGCTATTGGCCGAACTTCGTAAGTTACGTTCGTCAGGTCAGCAACGGTTGAATGACGGCCTTTGGGGTTCGTGGAGTGCCACGCTAGCCGCAATGCAAAAGAATCCGCTTCAGTTTTCTGCCCGGATCGAGGAGGGGATGCCCTCGGTTGTCGAAGCTATCAATGACATTCCCGTTCAGCCGCCCCTCCCCCTCGTTGACACCAGTAAGAGCATCGAGGCGACGCCAACGTGAAGATCCTCTTCCTCCACGGCTGGCAATCGACGCCAGGCGGCCTAAAGCCGACCTACTTGGCAGACCACGGCCACGAGGTCTTGAACCCGGCCCTGCCCGACGACGACTTCGATGCTGCCGTAAGGATCGCTCAGGCCGAGTTCGACCGGCACCGGCCCGATGTTGTCGTCGGCTCCAGCCGGGGTGGGGCCGTGGCGATGAACATCAATGCTGGTTCGACGCCGCTCGTCCTGCTCTGCCCGGCTTGGAAGCGATGGGGAACGGCAACGACAGTAAAACCCGGCACCGTGATTCTACACTCGCCAGCCGACGACGTGGTGCCGTTCACCGACAGCCAGGAGCTTCTTCGCAACAGCGGCCTGCCGGAGTCGGCCCTGATCATGGTCGGCCATGAACACCGATTGGCCGACCCTGAGTCGCTGGAGAAGATGCTGGAGTCGGTGGAGAAGGCCATGCCCAACCCACTTGCGTGATGGCTCGGTGGCGGGCTACACTCCTGGATGCTGGCCATCCGGCAATCGTAGGCCGGGCGGCGTCAATTCAAGCAATCATTCTGGGAAATGCACAAATGGCTGAAGGCACGATCAAGCGGTTGACGGACAAGGGCTTCGGTTTCATCGACACGGGGAAGGGCAAAGACCTGTTCTTCCACTCCTCGGCCGTCCAAGGTGCGACCTTCGATGACCTGCATGAAGGCCAGAAGGTGTCCTACACGGAAGGCCAAGGCAAAAAAGGCCCGTGTGCCGAGAACGTCACGCCGATATAGTTCGGCTGGGAAGTGCCGTGCGTCGTCGGCCACGAAGTCTTGAATCCGCACTCGTCCCGAAGGTGGATTGTGGTAGAACCGACCAAGGAGAAGGTGTCTGATTCGAGGAAAGGCCATGACCACATGTAACTGCTGCGTGGTGGCGTTGGTTGGAATCTTGTTGCTCCCCGGCATTGCGATGAGTGCCGGTGCGGCGGCGGAAGCCTACCAAGAGGGCAATGCTTGCTTGGACAAAGGGGATTTCAAATCTGCCATTGCTGCCTTCACGGAGGCCATCCGGCTCGTCCCGAAGAACGCCCTGGCATACTACAACCGGGGCCGAGCCTACGCAAGGAAAGGCGATCTGGACAAGGCTATCGCCGACTTCACTGAGGCCATTCGGTTCAATCCACGACTGGCAGAGGCGTATCGTTTCCGGGGTAGTTGCTATGGGATCAAGGGTGAACCTGACAAGGCTATTCTTGACTACACCGAGGCCATCGGGATGGACTCGAAGTTAGTCGAGGCGTATTACGGTCGTGGCATCGCCTGCGGCGAAAAAGGCGAATACGACAAGGCCATCAAGGATTACACGGAGACTATTCGGCTGGCCCCAAAACATGCCGAAGCCTACCGTGATCGTGGCACTGCCTATAACAGGAAGGGCGACCTCAACAAGGCCATCAACGACCTCACCGTGGCCATCCGGCTCAACGCAGAATATGCTGATGCCTATTATGTCCGGGGCACCGCCTATGCTCGAAACGGCGATCTTGACAAGGCGAATGCCGACTTCACCGAGGCCATTCGGCTCGACCCACAATCTCCTTTATATCATGAGGTGCGTGGTGCGATACGGATTGGTCTCGGCGATTTCGAGGGGGGCATCGCCGACCTTAACGCCACGATTTCGCTCGACCCCAATGATCCGGCGGCGAAGTTCGACACCTCGCCCAAACAGCCACTCACTGCGACAGCAATTCGAAATGGCGAGGAGCAAGTCCGACAAATGCTGCGGGACCGACCCGCTATGGCACACTTTGGCGACAAAGCGAGAGTATTGTATCAATGGGCGGCACGTAAATTCGCAGGGGAGGACTTAGGCCGAGAAATACTCTGGGACGCCTCCGACCCGTCATTGGATGCCGAGAATCTGCCACCAACGGCAAAGTCGCCTGGACGAATTCGGGTACGCAGAACCTATGGCGATGGGGTGAACAAGGGCAAAGAGCAATCGTTTGAAGCACTGTGGAGTAAAGCGATATTCGAATTGTACAATGCCGCTAACGCCCGGGAGTTCCAACGTCTTGAAGGCGAGGCTGCCGCAGGGCAACTGACGAAAGAGACATTTGTCAGGAAGATGGTTGAGTGCGAGTCTCGGACTGCGGAAAAAAGCCGGGCTTTTTACATTCATGTATTCTTGCCTTGGGCAAGTGAACAACACGCACCAACCGATCCGAAAGTGTGGTACGTTGCTTGTCGATCAGATTCCCGTGAGAATCTTCTTCTGCCATATGTGGACAAGCGGGGAACTTATTGGAGGCGTTACGAACATCAGTATGACTCGACCCTTGTGAGATCGTTGGCTGACAAGGGTGAACATGAGAATGCGATTGAATTGACTGCGAGGATGCAGAAGCAAGCAAGGACAAGCGAGGACAACGCCGCAATCTATTTTGATCGTGGTTACGTCTATAGTATGAAAGGCGACTTGGATAAGGCCATCGCCGACTACACCGAGGCCATCCGACTCAACCCGAATCTCGCCGAGGCATATGGCAGCCGGGGCGGTGTCTACGGGAAGAAGGGCGACTTCGACAAGGCTATCAACGACTGCACGAAGGCCATCCGGCTCGATCCACAAAATGCCAATAGGCACTATGCCAGGGCTTTTGCCTACGGGGAGAAGGGTGATTTGGACAGGGCCATCGCTGACTGCACTGAGGCTATTCGTCTTAACCCAAGATGTTTTGAGGCATACTGTGGTCGAGGAATCGCCTATGGAGAGAAAGGTGACCTTGACAAAGCCATCGCTGACTGTACGGAGGCTATCCGGCTCGATCCAAAACATGCCGAGATTTACGTTAGCCGAGGATCGGCCTATGGGCAGAGAAGCGATCTCGACAAAGCCGTCGCCGATTACACGCAAGCTATTCAACTCGATCCGAAATATGTCGCTGCGTATTACGGACGTGCCTATGCCTACGGGCAGAAAGGTGATCCCGACAAGGCCATTGCTGACTACACGGAAGCAATCCGGCTGAACTCGAAGTATGCCGAGGCATATTACAACCGAGGTTGTGCCTATGGGCAGCAGGGCAAGAAAGCGAAAGCAGAAGAAGGTTTCGAGCAGGCCAGGAAACTCGGCTACAAGGGACGGTAAGTCTGATTGTCTGATTGTCGCCCATGCTCATCCTCTTCCTCCACGGCTGGATTTCGACACCGGGGGGCGTGAAGCCAAGGGACAGTCCCTTGCCGTAGAACACCTGAAAGAAGAACTGGACATCTGCCGGGAAACTAGGGAGATGCGGCACGACATGACTTGAAAGCTCGATGAGGTAGATCAGATCGAGGCAGATCTAACGGCTCTGCATCTCACTGATGATACTCCACTCTCCCAACTCATGTAGAGCGGAAGGAACCTCCATGGGGTTGTTCGATTGGCTGAGCGGGAAGAAGGATACGGTTCAGATCACCGAGGAGCGGATCTGGTTGACCAAGCAGGCAAAGTTCGCTGGCATTCAACGAGAGATCGCATCGGCACTGTCTGACCCAAATGGCCCAGACGCCGTATTCCTTGTCGCCCACTTCGAGGACTGCTTCGATGAATTGCGGTCGCTGGCGACCATCGCCGGATTCGACGAGAATCGTGTCCTTGTTAGTCGTTCCGACGCACTCGAAGGTCGGATGGCCGAGAGCAGCCTCGACCAGTCCCGCAACATCCTGATCGTCGTTGGCGAGCGGCATCCCCGGCCATCGCACGACGATGCACTCTTAGAATTCGCCCGGAACTTGTCATGTCGATGCCGATTCGTTCAGCACGCTTCGTTGGAAGATCCGTTGCTGAAGATCGTCGCAAGCCAGTGGGTCCAGGGAGTTCTTAGGCGGCTGGGGATGAAGGAGGATGAACCCATCGAAAGCCGGATGGTCGGCCGCCGCATCCGATCTGCCCAACAGAAAATCGAAGACCGGGCCGCTGGGGATACACCAGCCCATTCGGCGGAAGAGTGGATGGAGAAAAACTGCCCGAACTTCGGGCAGCCCCGTTCCTGATCGAAGTGATCCGACAGAGCAGGCCGAACAAAGAAAGAGAGTTGAGGAGAATGCCAATGGTCCGAACGATCAATTGGTTCTTCATCGCTGCAACCATCGTTGTCCCCCAAGGAGTGCGTGCCGAACCCCTGGTCAAGGAAACCCGTGAGGGCAGCACCTCGGTGATCCGCATCACCGCAAAGGACGGTGCCGAAAAGGTCTACCGAATCGATCTTTCGCAGCATCATTCTCCCGCCACGGAGAAGAGCGACCTGCTGAAGAAGTGGGAGTCCTACCGCTTTGGTGCTTTCGTCTGCTACAACACCAACCAGTTCACCGGCAGCGAGCTTTGTAGCACATCCGATCCCAAGATCTACAACCCGCAGCACCTTGATATCGCCGGATGGGTGAAAGCGTTCAAAGACGCAGGCATGAAGTACGCCGTTCTCACCACTCGGCACAACTCGGGCTTTCTGCTGTGGGACAGTGCCACCACGGACTTCGACGTGGCTTCCAGCGGCAACACCACAGATGTTTGCCGGGAGTTTGCCAAAGAATGCCGCCGCCAAGGGCTTGCCCCAGCGTTCTACTATGGCCTGTGGGGTAGCAAACACCGGAAACCCCATCCCGACGCTCGGGCAATCGTGCTGGCCCAGCTTTACGAACTGGCAACGCAGTTTGGTGAGATCCCGTATTTCTGGCTGGATATGATGAATTGGGCCCCACCCGATCTGAGCGTCCAAGAGGTTTACGATGAATTGAAGACGTTCCAGCCCAATGCTGTGGTCGAGTTCAACCAGCACGTCCAGGACGGGAGCAAGATCCGCTACTTCCCCACGGATGTCGTTGATGGCGAACTGACGCCGCCACCGGCCACGGGCTACAATCCCATGCGAACAGTGGATAGCAAGACCTATTACCTCCCCTTCGACTACAACCTCGTCTCGCAGAGCCGACCGGGCGGATACAAGTATGATCCGTTGGGGCCATCCTGCTGGTTCACCTACGGTGAGGGCAAGAACTTTCCACCCAGCCATCCGTTCCCGGCCGAGGCCCTTGCTAAACAGATCCGGTTAGGTTGGAGCCGAGGGGCGGCCAACGTGCTTCTGGCAACGGCACCCGACCACACCGGCCGGATGCGGCCCGAGGATGTGGAACAGCTACGGCAGCTTGGGAAACTTCTTCGTGAGGAAAAGCCGTAGTCGCTGCTTTAGGTGGAGCGAAGGTCATCGTCTCCGTGAACTCCCGAGGTTACTCGCAATGTTCCCAATTCCCATGGTTGGAACTCAAGTGCATACTTTTCACGGTTTGACCCTCGGCGTTCTGCTCTTCAGCATCGCCAGCAATGCATCCTGTGCCGAGCCCACCAAGGACGAGGTGATTGCTGCAATGCGGCCCTACGACGGCCCGACTGCCAAGGGGGTGGATCGAACGACCCTCACGGGCAAAGTCATGGCCGGTTACCAGGGATGGTTTACCACGCCGGGTGATGGATCGGGCCAGGGGTGGGGGCATTACGCAAACCACGGTGAGTTTCGGCCGGGCTGTTGTAAGTTCGATCTCTGGCCCGACGTGAGCGAACTGGGCGAGGATGAAAAGTATCCCACGCTGTTTCGGCACGCCGATGGTCGAACAGCCTGCGTGTTCAGTTCACACAATCGGAAGACCGTCCTGCGGCATTTCCAATGGATGCAAGAGTACGGGATTGACGGGGCGTTCGTGCAGCGGTTCGCCGTAGCCACGGTGCTGCCCATACACTTGCGGCACTGCAACACGGTATTGGCCCACTGCCGGGAAGGTGCCAACCAGTTCGGTCGTTGCTACGCCGTGATGTACGACCTATCGGGATTGCGACTTGGTGCTACGCAACAGGTCGTCGAAGACTGGAAACTGCTGGTGGACCACATGCGGCTGGGGCGAGACGACCACGACCCTGCCTACCTGAAGCACCATGGCAAGCCGGTGGTGGCCGTCTGGGGCATCGGCTTCAATGATGATCGCAAATACACGCTCGCCGAATGCGACCGGTTGGTCGATTTCCTCAAGAACGATCCCAAGTATGGCGGCAATACCGTCATGGTCGGCGTTCCCACAGGATGGCGTACCCTGAATCGTGATGCGGTCGCCGATCCGACCCTGCACACCACCTTGCTTAAGGCTGACATCATCAGCCCATGGACCGTAGGCCGATATTCTTCCTTGGGGCTGGTCGAACACCACGCCCAAGCCTGCTGGCAACCCGACATTGCCTGGTGCCGGGAACATGGCAAGGAATATCTGCCGGTGGTCTTCCCGGGTTTCAGTTGGCACAACATGTTTCCCCGGTCACCGTTGAATCAAATTCCTCGACTGAAGGGGGAGTTTCTGTGGCGGCAGTACGTCGAGGCCAAGCGGGCAGGGGCCACGATGATCTATCAGGCCATGTTCGACGAAATCGATGAAGGCACGGCGATCTTCAAATGCACCAATGATCCACCCGTGGGCGAAAGCCACTTCGTCACCTACGAAGGGCTGCCCAGCGACTATTACTTGTGGCTGACCGGCATGGGCGGGAAATTGCTGCGGGGAAAACTGGAGTTGTCGCCGCAGGTTCCAACCCGCTCGAACAAATGATCTGACCGGGAACCGCCGTGCGTATAATCGGCACTTCCGTCGCATCCGGCCCACCTGCCCTGGCCTATCCTTGTAATAGTCGTTTACGAGGAAACATGCCGGGGAAACAATATGCGGAAGGCGAAGAAGATCGTGATCGGTGTCGTTGGCGTTCTGGGCAGAATCTTGATCTGCACCGTGTTCCTGGCAGCGGCCCTGGGCTACACGGCCGCCGATGCCAATAGCTTGGCCCAGACGATTGCCGTGAAGACAACGGTGGCCCCAACATGGGTATTGATCGGAGCCATTCTGTTGCTGGTCATCGGCAGCCTCTCGGTCGTCGTGGGCTACAAAGCACGGGTCGGAGCTTCGGCCTTGCTGATGTTCCTGGTACTGACAACCTATTGCTTCCACGGGTTCACGTTCTGGAACGTGGTAAATCCCCACGCTCGGCATGAGCACATCCTCTTCCTCGTCACGAACCTGTCGATTATGGGGGCGATGCTGTTCATCGTCGCCAATGGGGCAGGCCAGATGAGCCTCGACGGCAAACGTCAGCGAGGACTGACCGTAACCGGTTTTTCCTATTGCAGAGGGAAGATCGGGTCGCACTTCTCGGCGATTTCCTTAATGAGCTTCTGCTCTTTTCGGTTCAGCGGTATGAGTGCTCCCGCCTGGGCCAGGTTCAGGGCCATCTGGAACAACTCCCAGTGACCGGGCGGAAACATGGCATTGACTGGCAGGTGCAGGGTGAATCGCAGTCCCAAGGCCGCCTGGTCGATCTCATCGAAGGGGTCGTAGAAGGTCTTCGTCCAGCGATGCTTCTTGCCCTTCGGCCACTGCTGATGGGCCATCGCCTTCAGGGCAACGATGCCCATCCCAGCCTTTTTCGCCCGCTTGTACACTGATGGGCCGAACTTGGCCTTGATCCAAATCGGGAAGCTGAACGGGAAGAGGATGGAATCGAAATCGAAGCGGTCCATGGCTGCGTGGGCCGCTTCCTCGCTGTGGGCTGAGAATCCGATGTAGCGGATCTTGCCATCCTGCTTGGCCTTCATAATCGTTTCCATCGCACCGCCAGGGCCGAAAGCCTGCTCAACCTCCTCCTCGTCGCTGAGGGCATGAAGCTGATAGAGGTCGAAGTGGTCAGTCTTCAGCAACTTGAGGGACTTTTCCAGTTCCTTCGCTGCCCCAGCAGCGTCCCGTTCCAAGGTCTTGCAGGCCAGGAAGCATTTCTGGCGGTAGGGCTTCAAGGCCGGGCCGAGACGCTGCTGGGCGTTGCCATAGTAAGGGGCCACGTCGAAGTAATTCACCCCTCGATCCACGGCCTCGGCGACGAAGTTGACAGCCTCCTTGGGCGTCACGTCCTTTACGATCATGCCGCCGAAGCCGATGATCGAGAGTTTTTCCGTGGTGCGTCCGTACACCCGCCTGGGCAATGGCCCGGCAGTTTTCCCCATTTTCTCCTTGGCAGCGAGGTAGGCGGGATCGAGGCCCAACAGGGTTTCGGTGGCCGTGGCATGGTGTTTCATGATCGGGCTCCTGCGGCTGCCTCAATTCTATCACGTCAGAGAACCTGGCTGAAGAGGCCAAGAATTCGATCCCGGCGACCTGGCGGCGATGTTCCCAATCATACAACATCCCTTGACGATTGGCGGCGAGGCGGGGCCGTCATGCAGGTGGCAGAAACGACTATTAACCGCTGACGCCAAAGGTGAAGCCATCGAAGGACACGTTTGGGAGAAAATACACTTTCAGGCACAAACAAAGAGCCCCGATCCGAAGACTGTGGTTCAAGACCAGCTTCGTGTCGCCCGGTAGAACGACTTCACCTTTGCGATCAAAACCCTTTTGTCGGAATCATGGCAATTTGCTATACTGGGTAAATCGTCGGTTGCACTTCGCAACGGCAGACGATAGCGACCATCTATGACGTTTTGCTTCGGGGTAAATGCCGGAAGCAAGGCACCGGACAACATGGTTGCGGTACGGCAATAGCCCGTATTGTCCTAACCCTTTGGAGTTCCCAACGCTCTTGGAGCGGTTGGGGGAGGTTATGGCAATATGGGTTTTTCTATTTCTTGTGAAGCGGCAAGAGCCGGTTGGCCAATAGCCGGGAGGTCGATCAATGATTTTGAGGACTAGGATACACGATAGCAAAAAACTCAGCACAGTTTGGAGATCGGTGAGTTTTTGGTTCAATCCTCGCTTGGGTTGGACTTGGTCTCTTTCTTGGAGCCTTTGGATTTGGAATAGCCTCGGGAACTACGAAGTGACCGAGGAGATTGCCAACGACGGGAGAGAGGAGAAAGCTAGACATTGGATCGACATACACCACAACGAAGAAGTTGACGAAGACGAAGAGTAATTGCAGGAAGCTGGGAAATGAAAAGCCCCGAGAGCAAAACGCTCGGGGCTTTTTCTGTTCTGTGTCGCAAAGATCACCCACGCCATCCGCAGCACAACGACGCCTTCGGGTAGGGCCATTGCAGACCTCCACCGTTCTGGCTTGCCATTTATCCCCTTTCGTCCCCCTTCATCCCCTTCTTCACAACCGATCTGGCCTCTTCATGGCGGTGGTCGGATCGAAAATGGAGAAAAAGTCGCTCGATCTACCAACTTCCCTACTTCGTGTAACGAATAAGTATTAAGTCCTGTTGTTGCTCTTCTTCCTCTTAGGAACTCTTCCAGCGGAACAGCCTCCAGCAGAGAAGGCTTCTTTCTCCGTTTCCACCATTGGGGAAGCTGATGGAAGTTATGGCCTACCTTCCACCGCATGGCTTTCCCCCGATGCCAATTTCGGTCTACGACATCCAGCACTCCCTGCTTCTCCAGCCAATCCCGACAGATGGCCCACTTTCTGTCGCAAAATGGCACGACGATCCGGGCACCCTGGTAGCAGCGATTCCATACGTCCTTTGCTCGGACATGAGGAAGAGAACCATCGTCATTGGGGGAAGTAACCAGACAATACTCGACGACCGACAGGAAGGCTGAGATGAACTGCCAGTCCACTTGGTACCGGTTCTCCTTGATAATCACGTTTCCGAATTCATCCATGGTACGCCGATCACGCCCCTTGATCGTACCGACATGATGCCGAGCCCATTGGTCAAATTTGCCGACCTGGACATCGTGACGAACCCCATGGCATTTCCCAGCATCGAAGGTCTTGGCGATCCGCTTCAGAATCCATCGTACCCGTGACCGGCGTCGAGCCAGGTTTTGCTCCCAGGAGCCGCTGTAGAGGCGATTCGCCTTGATGTAATGCAGGGCCTCCCCCTGGGAAACCACTCGCTTCATCTGACGGCAAAAGACCAGCAGGGCATCACGCTGACGCTCGAAGGAATTGGGATTATTGTCGCCCGTGTACTTCGGCACCCGCTTGGATTTGTCCGCCTCGGGCTGGGGCTCCTCTTGGTCCGGTACGTCAACACTGGAATTTCCAATGTTGATCTCGTCGGGCAAATTGGCACACGCCTGCTTGAGCGTTTCCAGCAAGGTACTCTCAGAATAATGGCCGCCACGCCGCAGCCATTGCCAGAAGCTCATCACCGAATAGGTCTCGTACGGCACCAGTGTGAACTTCGCCCGTTCCTCATCCAGGTACACCATCTCAATTTTGGTGAATTCTCGTTTGTCGATGAACGGCACGGCCTCGTCGTCGTAAACATACTCCCGCTGTTTCCGAGTGCATTTTGGCAAAACGCCAGAGTCGATGATCGTCAATTTGTCGCTCCGCATCGGGAGCATTACTTGGGGGTGGTTGCAGGGGAAGACTTCCCGGCAATCTTTCGGACCCAAAATCCCCTTTTGCCGCATCGCTTCGTGGATCTGTTCACCGATCTTCTGGGCGATCTCGATGGGAATGGGCTGATCGCCCCAGCCGAAGAATTTCACGGAGCCATTTCGGGGATTGACCTCGGGGCACCAGTTCAACCGGTAGCCCAGGGCATTGGAGGAATACCGGCTTAATAGCCGCCCGGTGGCGATGACTTCCAGGATGTGAGGATTGGTCAGAGTCTCGCCGCTATGCCGGTCCAGATCGACGGTGATGAATGAAACATGGGTTGAGCCGGCCCAGACCAGGCCCCGGAAGCAACCCTTCAGATGTTCCAGGATGGGATTCCACTTGTAGCGATCTTCCTGGGATGGTGTCCTCCAGAATCGAGGTTCGGATTCCTGTTCGCTCCAGCCCAGGTAGCGGGGGCCGACGCCGAAGTAGATCCGGCTTTGCAGCCACTTGGTGGCCGTGGCTTCGGTGATTTTCTTCCGTTGGCTGGAATTTCTGTAACGAGCAGCACTATTATAGATCAGGCTTGACATACCTTATGTAGAGTAATGGCAGAGAATATTTCTGCCGCAAAAAATTATTTTGCATAGAAGAAAGGCTTGGCTTCGGCTGAGCCTTTCTTCGTTTTCGGGCCGGATTGTAGCAGAAGGCCGGGAAAAAGGCGAAAGCGTGACGCAGGGCACGTCGGCAGGGTGAACAGCCCGTTATTAACGGTGCTGGACTTCGGGCCAATTGTCCCGACGTTGTGGTGGCCCACAGTTCCCGCCCGTTAAAAATCGGGCTTGTGGCTGATGTCTCGGGGGACTGCCTGCATTCTCAAGAGGAAACGGCCTGCATCGACTGCTTCAACTCGTAGAGAACATTGACGAGGTACTGCCGCAGGCCGACATTCTCGACCATCTGGACACCGGCTGCGATCCAAGTCTTGTCGTCGATCATCGCCGGAAATGGCGGAATCCCCGCATAGACCGGATTACAGATGATCCCGCCGACCATCTTCTCGTTCCAATCGTCCTGCCAATCCCGATCACCGGGGTAGGAAACATCAGGCAGGGGAACATCTTCCTCTGACATCCGCTGAGGGTACTCGCCCACCGCTGGCGGTTCGCCCAGGTAGTGAGGGATTGTCAGCCGCAGGATGTGGAGCAGATCGGTGAGGAACTGGCCCAGGCCGATCTCTTGCACGTCCCGCTCGCAACTGAGCACCCAATCTTCGTCGGAGATTGTGCGTGGATGTGAGCCGATGCCGGTGACGATGGGGTTGATCGCTACCCCTCTTACTTCGGCACGGGACCACGTATCTGGCGGTGTGCTCAGATCGGGCCAATGCACCTTCGGCTTACGGCGGTGCTTCCATTTTGGTGCCATACCGCAATCTTAGCTTCGATGGTCAAAAACGTAAAGCAAAACGTCGTGTTGACACCGACCAGGGGCATACCCCGCCACCATTGCCGGTTGGCGGTCGATGGCGGCGACTCGTCAAACTGACAAGTTGAGAATTCGCACAAACGGCAAAAAGAAATGGCCCGACAGGGCCTTCGAGCCGATTGGCCTACCAGACCTGTTGGGCCAAGTGACGGACTACGTGGCCCGGATGAGCGTTTCCAATAGTTTGTAGAGGTTTTACTCGATGCGTTCCCCGAGGACGAAACGATGGTTGCGGGGAAAACGGCCCGTGTGGTTGCACGACCAGAGGATCAGGTCGTAGGTCTTCGTGATGACCGTCAGTTCTTCGTCTTGCTTCACGGATCATCCCCGGCTGGCTTGGTTGACCGCCAAAATGGCCGTCCCGCCAATTTCAAATTCGACTCGCCTTCGGCGGGTAAGTGGTAAAGGTGTAAAGGGGCTCAGTTGTAAGTCCTCGCCGGGCGGAAACCGTAAGGGACGTTACGGAGCGTCGGCACGTAGACGTTACGGCAGGCAGAACGCACGTACGACGCACGAGCGTTGAACGAGCCGCCACGCATCACACGGCCGGCCTTGTCTCCCACTACGGATGGATTTCCTGGATCTTCCGAAACACCTGCGAAGAAGCCAAGGAAGCCAGACGAACTGTACTGTGCATAGGCGTTGTCGCACCATTGCCAAGCGTTGCCAAGCATGTCAAACAAACCGGAGTCGTTGGGTTTCTTCATTCCAACCGGCCACGCTCGATTGTCCGAATCATCGAGGAACCAAGCATATTTTGGCAAGAGCTTGACGCTCAGCCCGTAGTAGCGGCTAGTCTGGGTGCCGGATCGACAGGCGTACTCCCACTCTGCCTCTGTGGGGAGCCGGTACCCAGCATACTGCAAATAGTCAGCCGCAGGTTTCATTCCCTCAGCATATTGACCTTTATCGTTGGGTTCGTAGCACCATTGCTCTTTCGGGATGCCTTCGGTCTGGCTGAGCCAATTGCAGTAGCGTGCGGCGTCGTACCAGTCCACGCCAGTCTGGGGTGAGTCGTCGGTGCGGACCCATTGCTCGATGTCGATCTTCAGAACGTCGGGATTGGCCTGTTGGAAATGCCCGAACTGGGCCTTCGTAACTGACTTGGAGGCAATGGCGAATGTTCGACCGATTCGCTGTTGGTGGGGAACCTCATCCTTGTATTGGTCGGGTTCTCCTTTCGGTGATCCCATGACGAACTCAGCGGCGTTCAGAATGACGAATGTCTGGTCCTGCTTGTTGACGTACCATTGCCGCTTGTCAGTCGCCTTGCGAGCTTGCAGTTGCTTCTCGTCAACCTGCAACTGGCCGTCGATTTGTGATAGTTCGCCTCCCTGGTCCCATCCCTTTTGTCGTAACAACCACTCCACGGCACCATGCAGGCCGGGATCGGGATCATTCTGATAAATATCGAGCAGATTGGCGATCATTGGCTGTCGCTCGGCGGCTGGGAACTGTGTCGTGTCGAACTCCCCCAGGCTCAAGAGCAAGGCCCGGCGAATGGACACCTCAGTCTCTTCCCGAAACCGCTTCACGATCACTCCAGGATCGGCTCCCAATGGGCTGAGCTTGTGGATGATCCAACTTCGCACCCTCGGATCGGGGCTGTTTGTCAAGAGCGGCCAGACCTCGGCAGCATGGTTCATCCTCAAAAGAGCGACCGCCGCATTGGCCTGTCGCTCGGCCAAGACCTCTTTCGCTTCCTCGGTGGTGTCGGGCAAGGGCTTCTTAATTTCGCCTTGCAACAACGGTACCCCCTCTTCGCCACGCCCCTTGAGTTTCGTGAAAATGATAACGAACTGCTTGTCGTCGGCGTTCATGACCAGATCGGCCAGCACCTTGGGCTGGTCGGCGGCGTAGTCGGCCAAGATGTCGGTTGCCAGAGAACGTTCTATATCCGTGCGTTTGGGATCTTGAAAGAGGACGCTCAAGGACGACAGCAGTTTTCCACGCACCGCACGCAAGGCATCCATCCAGGTTGCCAGATACACCGCAGGCACGTTCACCAGATCGTCGGCAATTCGGCTCTGACTTTTCGCCCACCGTTGGCTATCAGGATCGTAGGCCGCCAACGCACACGCCGACCGGAGACGTTGCAGTTCGTGGCCCTTGGCGGGTTGCTCTGCCACGGCCCACAGCTTCTCGACCAACTCGCCCTTGTGGGAAGCCAGGGCATTTCGCAGGACAGGGAACTCGTTCGGGGCGGCGTCGAGAAGCCGCTGGTAAACGTACTGGACCTCCGTGGCATCCACCGGCAGCAGGGCCAGGGCCATGTTCAGACGTTCGCCGGAGCCCTCCTTGGCCTGAGCGAGCTTGGCCTTGAGCAAGGGGTCGGCCCAAGTGCGATACTTGCGGAGGTCGGACACGATGGCGGGCATCTGGGTGATGTCGGCCCTGGCAACGGAATGCACGATCTCTTCGGCACGGGTGGCGTTTTGCCTTTCGACCACAGCGTTACGAATACCCCAGCCGGTCAGGCCCATAAGAAGCAGCACGGCCGCCACAATACTCGAACGAAGGCCATGCACCCGTCCGGCCTTGCCCATCATCTTCCGCTGTGCCCCGGTCCAGTCCCTCTTGCTGGTCAACAGACGAATGTCGATGAATTCCCACATGGACGGGAGGTAGCGATTCTCGGGCTTGGCGGTCCACAACTCCGAGCGTTCGGCCAATCGTAATTCGGCCCGGCCACGACGGGTTTCCTTTTTCTTGCTGGTGAGCCAGTCTCGCAGCGACGGCACCAGGTAGTCGTGGGTCAGTTGGTAATATTTCCCATTACCGGCAGCCTGCGACCCTTCTTCGCCGCCCAGCCCTTCAGGACTGATAGGCGTCACCAGTCGCAACTTGTTGTCGAGAATGCCCAGCAGTTCGTCGAAGTCGGCCCGATGGTGACGATAACCGGATTTCGCCAGAAGCTCCTGTCCGGTCTGCATCGCCCCCCGGATGCTCGTGCCGGGTTTCGGCAGCAAAGCAGCGAGGACTTTTTGTGCGGCGGTTTGATGACGACGGTTTTCGGAGGGAGCCGTGGCCGTGCCGAAGGAATCTTCCAGAAACGCCACACCGACACCTTGGGCTCCACCGACCGCTTCCAAAGTGGGCGGAGTCCATTGTTTGTCCTTGACCATCTGGGCAAACAGGGCCAACCGCACACAGATCACGTGGTCACCCTCGGCCAATCCCGAAATCGCTCGGTTGAGAAAGGTGTCCTGCCCCCTGCTGAGATTGCCCGACTTGGGCAGGCCGCCATACGCTTGGCCGAGCAATGCCAAGACTTTCTTGGCGTGCCGCCTGTCGAAGAGATCGACCAGGGCGTAGTTTCGCTTCTGGGCCAGATCAATCCCCACTCGATTCATAAAACGGGTGACCGGCGTGAGAAAGTCGTCCCTCACCATCACCAGGCACTGGAGCCTCCGGCCGTCGCACTCCCGCAGGGCCTCGGCCAGATTCTCCTGCTCATCGTCTGGGGTGGCGTGCAGCCATTGCTCGAACTGGTCCAGAACGATCAGCACCTTCTGACCTGAGGGGATCAGGTCCTTGCGACCTAGAGCCGCTTGCAGACTCGGTTCCGATGAAAGATATGGGCAGTGTCTTCGCAAAGCGGCCAACAAATGGGCATCGATGTCGTCAGCGGTCGCTTCGACATATACCGTCGTCACGTTACCAGTCAGGTGCGGCAACAGGGCCGCCTTCACCAGCGATGACTTACCGCAGCCCGAAGGGCCGTAGATCACGCCGACCCGAAAACCCTTGTCGGGATCGCTCTCCTCGATGCGTGTCTTCCAGAAGCGGATGTTCTCGGGCAGGCCGTCTTCACCATACGGGCCGGGAAGGAGGTGGACGAAGTAACTGGCGTCACTCTCATTGAACGACCGCAATCCTTTCGGTTGGACAACGATGCCCGGTGGCAGGGCTAGATCGGAGGGGGTCAACGGTGGCAGTCTCAAGACTTCCTTGATGCCACGGGCGAGCGATTGCAGGTCGTGCGGCAGATCCCGCCCGGCACGGACAGGGGTGGCGTTCCTGGTTTTCAGGTTCTCCAAGTCGGGGGGAAGGTGCGGCGTAAGTTTCTCCATCGGAACCTTCCCGACGAGGACGGGAATCACGGGGATATCCAGTTTCAAGGCCGAAGCAATCTCGATCCGCACCAGGTCTTCGGGATCGTCCAACCGCCGCTGGCCTTTCTTGGGGCCATCCTCATACTTGGCGTCCGCCCAACGGTCCCCGATGACCGCCAGGAGCACATCGCACTGGCCGATGGCTTCGCTGAGCCGCTCTACAAAATCGGCTCCCGGATCAATGCCTTCCACGTCGATGAACGTGGACCTCTTGCCAAATCGTTCTTTCAGCTTCCCATGGATTTGCTGGGCCACGAAGGCACTATCCTCACGGCGATAGGAGATGAAGATCTTGGGCATCGTGGTTCACTTTCGCAGTCTGGTTCTCGACAGGATGAACTCAACGAATCCGATCTGGGTAGAGAAGGCGTGGAGACGCCACGTCACGGCAGATAGGTCAAAGCGTGTACTTGGCCCAGATGTGGGCCCATGCTCCTCGGGCTTTGCTGCATCTTGGTCCAGATTGGACATCATGCGTCACTACTCCGGCACACATATATATAAGGAGAGCAACTCTGCCGTGGCCGGGGATTTTCAGGAGAGCGACTGATCGGCCAGAGGTGAGCCAACTACCCCGGAGCCCCATTCTACCCGTCGTAAGGGGTGGTCTACAAGCGGTGTCCAATGGCCGTCTTTCCAGGGCCCAGAGCCTGCCCTGGTTGCTTCCGGAAAAGCATCATCCCGGATTTGGCATCACAAACCGGTAGGTGGATGCACTGGTGTTCCCGTCGTCATCGATTGGATAGACGAGCCCCAGCCGACCCATGAAATCCGTCACTTGCCAGCAATCGTTGTACGGGTACTGGTCGTCGTCATAGGCGTTGTCTGAATCCTCTTCATCCCGATCCCACTCGAAAAGGTAGTTGCGAATCGATTCCGGCACTAGACCCGGCCAATGCTGAGCGACGACGGCGGCATTCCCCGCCCACACCTGCTTCTCGCTCTTGGGCATCTTCCGTTTCCAGTAATCCGGGATCGGATTAAACTGATCGACCTGTTCGCCTTTGGAAAAGAGAACGTACATCCAGAGATCTTCGTCATGGATGTGCAAGGAGAACACCGATGTGCCGAGTGCCCTGGAGAGGTATTCGGACGCCTCGTCCCATTTCATGAAGTCGCTCGGGTACATCACCGTGACGTGATTACCCGACTCGGCAATCAGCAGAGCATCGGATAGGTCGGTGGATGGACCGACAGTCTCCACCGTCCCGCCTCTTTCGGTAGCGTAGGCCCGCAGTGCCTCTTCCACCGCTGTCCGGCTTGCATTGGCCACTCCCGACATCGCCAGAAACAGACCCATTACTTTTCGTCTCCAGGGGCATTGCAGAACCGCAGTCATTGTACCCGCTCGGGCATGGGCTGGGGCCAGGAGGCTCCACAGAAGGCAATCAAAGCAGGTATCGCCGACCGCCTTGGCATCGATGACGATTCATGACATTCGGTTCTTCACGGCCCCGAACGCAGCGAAACAGCTATTCTTATGCAGCACATCCACCTGGGAGAATCCGACCTCTTGGAGCAAGTCCAACTGCCAGGTGAGCGGCCGGGGCGTGTCCTCTTCATCAATGTAGCCAAAGACTTGATCCCGATACGCCTCATCCTTCAACTGCGTCAGGTGCTCGCCATACCGCCGCCGCATGATCACCTGGACTTCGGGGATCGAACTCTCAATCAGATCGAAGACCCAAATCGCCCCGCCCGGTCGCAACGCCCCGTAGATTTTCTCGAAGAAGGCTCGCCACTGGGTATCGCTACGAAGATGGTGCAGCACAGAGGCGGCCAGCACGATGTCGTGCCGCTCGACGCCGATGTCGATTTCCCGAATGTCGCCTTGAATGGCCTCGACGCTACCGGTTGTGGCCGGTCGAATCCGATCCACCGCCCGGTCGAGCATCCGTCTGCTCAGATCGATCAGCGTGACCCTGAGATTTGGCAGCCATTCTAGTAGCTTCAGGGTGTAGTTTCCAGCCCCGCAGCCAATATCAAGCACGCTGGCCGCCTTGGGGGTCACGGCAGCAGCTACCTCGGCAATGAGCGTCATTGCCAGGGGGGAATCGACGGTCGCAGCCTGTCCGGTTTCGAGATTCGAGAATCGTTCGACCTCGGCGTCGAATCGTTTGCGAATGTCTTCCACGGATGACTTTGGTTGGCCCTGCTCCTTCATCACTTGGCTACCCTCGGTTTTCCGAAACTCCCAACCCGCCTCAAGATCCGACCTATTCCTCGCCCTTCCTCTCCACGATGGGCACAACCACCCGAACCAGAGTCCCAGAACCCGGCTTGCTCTCGATGCTTAGCCGACCACCGAGGAGCCGCACCCTTTGCCGAATACCCTCCAAGCCGAAGTGGCCCTTTTCAACCGACTCCGGGTCGAACCCGATGCCCCAGTCCTGCACTTCCAGCCGAACATCTTGGTCCTCCTGAGCCATGGTGACCGTCACCTTCTTGGTCTTGCTGTGCTTGCAGGCATTTGTCAACGCCTCCTGGGCGATGCGGTAGATCGCATTCTCCAAGATCGACGGTAATCGGCCAAACTGCACGTCACTATGGCATTCGATCTTCGGGCCTCCTTGCCGTCGTTGTTCGTGAACCAAATGTGAGATCGCCGTCTCGATCCCATTTTCGTCAATAACGGGCGGGCGTACCTCATTGATCAGGCGGCGTGATTCAGAGTGAGCCAGACGAACAAGCTCCACCGCAGTCCCGTAGGCTTTTTTGGCTTCGTCGGGGGAGTTCTCTCTCAGGACATCATGACTCTGGAATTGCATGGTCGCAGCGGCTAGATACTGGGCCAGCCCGTCATGGATGTCGTAGGAGATGATCTGCCGTTCATGGTCGCTGGCTTGGAGCATTCGCCAGAGCGATTGCCGTTCCCGCTCCAAAGCCTCCTCTGCTCGTTTGCGATCCGTAATGTCTCCATGCGATCCGACGAATCGGTACGCTTTGCCTTGCTCATCTCGCAGCACAAGTCCGTGAGCCACGATCCAGCGGTAAGAACCGTCTTTGTGACGCAGGCGGTACTCGACGGTAACGGTGGACGACGTGCCTGCAAGGAAGTCTTTGAGAAACTTGAGCATCCAATCCTTTTCGTCTGGATGAAGAAGTCTGGCCCAATCCTCAAGACTTTCGCCAATGTCGTTCTCGCCATAACCGAAGATCGCCTTCCAACGGGGCGAGAAGTACAGCCTGCCGGTGCGAATATCCCAGTCCCAAATGCCAACGCCTGCTCCTCGGACGGCCAATTCGTACCGCTCTTCACTTCGCCGTAATGCTGCTTCCGCCCGTTTCCGTTCGCTGATGTCGCTGATCACAGCCATGACAGCCTTCGGTCGCCCTTCCGCATCCCGAATCAAGGTGGAGGACACCTCAGTCGGAACCGTCGTTCCATCCTGACGAATCGCCGTGTACTCCGTATTTCTTCGTATTCCCACGCCCACCAAGTTGGACATGTTTCCTGCCAACCGCTTCCGGTCGTTCTCAATCACGTAATCGAACACACTTCGCCCAACCAATTCGTCTGACTCCGCAAGGCCAAGCATTCCCCACGTCTGCCGGGAAGCGAAGAGCACCCGCCCGTTCAAATCTGACATCACGATGGCATCCGGGTTGGCCTCAACCACGCCTCTGTACTTCTCCTCGCTTATCCGCAGGGAATCCTGAGCCTGCTTGCGTTCAGTAACATCTCGAAAGAACCCCACCACACAGCGGCGACCAGAGTGGGTAACTCTGCTGCTACTAACAACAGCGTAGAATACCGTACCGTCTTTTCTCAAGACAGGGATCTCCTCGCTGACCGAGAGGGTCCCATCAGCCAATGCGTCAAATTGCTTAACCACGAAGGGAAGATCTGCTTCAGGGTGAAGATCTTTGACCTCCAGCGACAGCAGTTCATCTTCCGAGTATCCAAGCATGCGACAGATCGAGACATTAGCCCGCACAAATCGCCGTGTTTCGATGTCAGCAACCAGGAGTCCGTCCGCCATTCCGTCATAAATGGCCCGAAGCTCGGCGTGGCTCTGCCGCAACGCCTCTTCGGCCTCTTTTCGAGCCGTAATATCCTCGGTCAGGGCAACGATGTGGTCAATCGATCCGTCGTCCTTGCGGAGGGCCCGGACGTGGATCGTGGTGTAGACGATGCTCCCATCCTTTTTCAGGAAACGTTTGTCGAGCTTGAAATCCTCGATCTCGTCTGCCAGAAGCCGATTGAACAATTGGAGGTTCGGCTCAACGTCATCGGGATACGTCAATTCAGGCCACGTCTTCTGGCACAGTTCCTCCCTGGAATATCCCAGGATATCGCACAGGCGGTCATTGACCAGCAGCCAGCGTTTGTCCAGGGAGGTCACGGCCATTCCGATCAATCCCTGCTCAAAGTAATTGCGGAATTGACGTTCGCTTTCTTCGAGGGCTTCTTCCGCCCGTCGTCGTTCCTCGACTTCCCGCTTCAGTTGTTCGTTGGCCTTGGAGAGTTCAGCGGTACGTTCCTTGACCTTCGCCTCAAGCTCATCATGGGCCTTTCTCAACGCCTCTTTGGCCCGCTTGCGTTCGGTGATGTCCTCAAACACCGCATACACTTGGTAGGGTCGAGCCTCTCCGGGCCGAAATAGCGGCACAGCGTCAATATTGATCCAACGGAAAGCGTCCACTTTCGGGTTGAACACGCCCATGACCACACCGGCCACCAACTCACCCGTTTGCAACGCCACCATTGCCGGATGTTCCACGCCTGGGAACAACGAACCGTCTTCACGAATCGTATGGTGTTCCTCTCCCGTGGAACTGCTGCCGAGGAACTGTTCATGAGTCTTACCGAGGATGTGCTCGGCAGCCGGGTTCATGGCGATGATCGTGCCCTCCGCATCGTGGTGGACCACGCCTTGCAGCATCGTCTCCGTCAGAACCCGGTGGTGTTCCTCACTCAGCCGCAACGCCTTCTCAGCCCGCTTCCGCTCGGTGATGTCCACGTTGACGCCGAGGATGCCGCAGACTTTATCACCATCCTGAATCGGGCTAATGATGTTGTAGTACGTCCGTGTCTCGGCCCCTACGTGTGCTTCCACTTCCCCTTCCACTCGTTCGCCAGCAAAGGCTCGTCGGTTATTGTCGAGCCACAATTTACGGGTGTATTCGTCGGGGGCAGAGTCTTCGGGGCGTTTGCCGATAGCATCCCCGGCGTGTTGCCTGCTAACAGCGTTTTGCAGGATGTACCGACCATCCGGCCCGATGGCAAAGAACTCAAAGGGAAGGCATTCGATGGCGGCGGTGAGAATCGCATGGAGGCGATTACGTTCCGGCCCGTCTCCCGGACGAGTAGTGGCAGAAGCCGAACGTGCCTCGGGCTCACCGCCTTGGTCGTTTGCCTCGAACTCGGCCACCCGCTGCCGTAGCTGAACCAGTTCGGAGATGAGTTGCTGCTTGGTCTTGTCCTGGTCCTTCATGCCGCATCTGCTCTTTCGCTTCTGCACCTACAACTCCACAGTGGGGATTTTACAATGCGGTCGCCAACTCCGGGAGGCCCCGGCCCACCGACCTGCATCTCTGCCACCGGGGGGTAGCCACATCATTGACAATCCGCCTGCTCCATAACCCGGAAAAGATTGTCGGTCCCTACGTCAAACCGGAAATGATCATCAGCACGGCCAAGTGATGCAGATAGCCAACGGCAGCCCCGCTACGACCAGCGGTAGCTCTTCTGCTTCCGGAATCCCGTGATTCGGATCACGTCGCCCGGCAGGATGTCCATCATGGCGTAGGCATTGTTCTCAGGGCCGCTGCCTTCGACCACGGCCGATAACGTGCAGTAGTGGAGCTTGCCAATCTCCTGGTAGTTGCCCAAGTGAAAATGGCCTTGGATGATTGCCAGCACCTTGCCCGAGTCTTCCAGGACTTTGCAAACGCCCAAGCTGCTATTGATGCCGAAGGGCGGGATAAGGTCGAGGCATTGATGGACGAAGACGATGGTCTTGTGGGGCGTCTGGTGCAGGTCTGTTCGCAGCCAGTCCCTCTCTGCTGGCGGGATATTAGCGTCGGCCCACTTGAAGTTCTTCCGGCCATACGGTTCCCCGTCGCTACGGAAACAGGCGTCGAGGATCACGAAATGACAACCAGCGGCGTCGAACGAGTAGTAGGACCGCTCCTGCCCCACGATCCCCAGGAACTCCGGCTTGGTGAGGTTGTACACGCAGTGGTTACCAACCACGAAATGGTGCTTACCGGGGATGCCTGAGAACTCTTTGACGATCCGCTTGAGATACCCCTTCTCAGCATCAAGCGAGGTCGCTGAGTCAATTAGGTCGCCTACGTGAACGAGTAGATCCGGCTTGTCTTCCCGGAAATGCTTCGTTGCCTCGGCGACTTTCGTCAGGGATTCCCGGTAGTGCCGGGTGCCTCGGGAATCCTTGTCGGCGTAGTGGAGGTCGGTGATCAAACCTAGCCGTAGGATGGGCTTGTCTTCGGTCGCCGCAAGCAGGCCGTCACCTGACAAAAGGGCGGAACCGGCCAAGAAGAGCGTGCTGTCCTTGAGAAAGGCCCTTCGGCTGAGCCGGTGAAAGTGCTTCTCATCTCCTTGGTCGGACATCGCTTCCTCCAGCATCGCTGCGGCCAGTCCCCTATGGACCTATTGTAGTCGCTTGGCCTCGGGCAGCAAAGCAGTCATGAAAATCGGCTTGCCGACGCCTACATACCTGCATGGTGTGTTTTCGGGAGTGGTTCTGGCTGCAAGAGCGGAGTCTGGTTGATCCGGGCGTGGTGGCGTCCTACGAGACAGCATTCCAACAAGGCTTGGAGGGCCTGATCGCACGGACAAGAGATCCTGCCCTGCGGCAGGCATTCGAAGGCATGCGGCAATTCCGCTTCGTGAATTACATCCTCGGTTCGCTGGTGCGGCACGGGGTTCCCCAGCAGTACGATGTCGAGGACTCGCTGCAACGGATTTGCTTTCGAATGCTGAGCCCGACTGGTGAGCGGGGCCTACCCCGAAGTAGCCTCTTCGATCTCGATCTGAACCGCACTTACGATCTACATGGGGGCAACCCGCTTGAAGCTCGGTTCAAAACGTTTCTATTCCACGAACTCCGCAACATCACCATGGGCCGAATCCCGGCCTTGCGGCGAACCCAACGGCCAGGGTCTCTTTCCATCGGCTACGGCCAAGACCAAGGAATGGTCTCTCCTGACGAGATCCCCGGCCGGGCGACGAACACCGACCAGGAGATGATCAACGATCTTACGGCTCTTCTGCGGCAGCGATCCACCCCGCAATTGCCCCTGGTCGATTTGTTCAGATCGATCATGGCTGGCGAGGGAACCAAAATTCAACGCAGCCGGTTCGGGCACGACCGAACGGACCAGGGGCGGCAGATGATCGTGCAAATCATCCGGCAATACGCCTACCAAACGCAGAATACGCACCTCGTACAATTGCTGGACAGGTTTAGGGATTTCGATGCCACCCAGCCCAATCCCCGGAGACCAACACCGCCACCGAAACCGCCGAAGCCGAAGTATCCACCCGATGAGCAGGACTATCGCTCCATTGTGGACGTGATCGAACGCAGCGGCCGACAAGCGAATCTGGCCGTCCTTGGCAAACTACGCCGCCGATGGCTGGAAAGATCGCCAAGAGATCCCACCAGCCCGCACCCAAACCGCTTGGCCGACGTGCTGGCCAGGATGGTCCAGGATGGAGTGCTGGGAAAACAGGGTGCAAGGTACATCCCAGGGCCACAGTATTCCCGCTTCTTGGCCCCCCAGGAGCCCGTGGCCGTTGCCTGACCAGGAATCTAATTGTCGTCAACCAGCCGTTGCCCTTGTGTCTGATTTCTGTGCCGAATCTTCGGGTCGTTTGCCACGGCATCCATCGGCAGATAGGCATACCCCGCCACCATCGTCGGTTGGCGGCCTATGGTGGCAACTTTCCATTGGGAAGTTGGGACTTAATCTCCCGCTGAGCCACGGCAAATTACTTGGGCAGGTTCCGTTTCCAGGGACACTCGCTAAAGAATCCCCGCTGAAATCGACCGCTGAAAGAGGAGAAAAACGTGGCCGAGGATCGCACTTTGCCCGGCTGGCCCAAGAAGAAGCTCGTCAAGGAGGTGCGGCGGCACCTCTGGCACTACGGCATTCGCCCGACCAAATCCACGATCTGGCAAGCGGCCTGGGCCTGGGCAGATGCCATTGCCAAATCGTATTGGCATGTCCACTGGCCGTTGCCAAGCGAAATTGCCACGCAGTACATCCTGTTGCTCTTGGTGGAGATGAAGAGCAGTTCTATGCTCCGGCTGCCGTATCGAGCCCAGGAGATCGTCCCGGCCGATGTGGCGGCTCTGCTTCCCGTGTCGCAGCACCCCAACCTCTTGGCGATTGGCAACGATGGAGTTAAACGAGGGCGAAAACGGCGGCAAAAACAGGTGGCGTCTGACACGGGCTAGCCGGGGCCGTTCCTGCTCCCACAACACTCGCTAGGTAGTTGTCTTAAACACAACCCAAAGGAGTGTTTGTCATGCCAAGCCAAAACGAGATTAGGGCGAAGATCACCAACACCATCGTCGAGGCCCTGAAAAGCGGCAAGCTGCCCCCGTGGCGTCGTCCGTGGGCCGCAGACCCCGCAGCCGGTTTCCCGTGCAACGTGGTAAGCAAGAAGGGGTACAGGGGTATCAATCCGTTGCTTCTCTACATCGCCGCCATGCGGCACAACCTCACGTCCAAGTGGTGGGGCACGTTCAATCAGTGGCGTGACTTGGGCGGCCGGGTCATGCGTCGGCCCGACAACGTGCCGTCTGGATCGTGGGGAACGGGGATCATCTTTTGGTCAAAGACGACCAAGGTCGAGGAGAACGATGACGGCGAAGAGGAAGAGAAGGACATCTTCCTCCTCCGCACCTACACCGTCTTCAACGTCGATCAGGTCGAGGGTGACCACCTGGACCACCTGCGGGTGGGCCACTCGGTCACCGCCACCAATCCCATCGAAACCTACGAAGAAGCCGACAAGGTAATCGAGAGCACGAAAGCGGACATCAGGTTCGGCGGCAATCGTGCCTTCTACAACCGGACTCAAGACTACATCCAGGTGCCGCTCCGTGAGCAGTTCACCGCCGCAGAGTATTACGAGACGGTTCTTCACGAATTGACCCACTGGACCGAAGCCCCAAGCCGCCTGAATTGGAATCGGGCCGACGAGGGCTACGCCATGGGCGAACTGATCGCCGAAATGGGCAGTTGCTATCTCGCAAGTGAGTTAGGCATCCCAAACGCCGACAATCTGCCCAACCACGCCAGTTACTTGGAGCACTGGCTTCGGGCGATGCAAAACGACCATCGCTTCATTTTTCAGGCATCGTCACAGGCCAGTAAAGCGGCCGACTTTATCCTCTCGTTCAGCCAGGCAACGCAACCGGCAGACGAAACGCCTGTTGCGGCGTAGGCCGGTGGCATCAGGGAGCGGTGAAAGGAATCGCCGCTCCCTTTCTATCCCGAAACGAACACTCGCTAAGAGGTCGTGGCACGTTCGGTAGCTGTCCCGAAGCCATGACAGCGATTTACGCAGGAACCCACCAATGAAAGTGCGATCCCAAGCCGATGTACTCCAACGCCTGCCCTGCCTTGTGGCCCACCTCATCTGTGAAAGCCTCGGCTACTTCACGCCGCAATCCGCAGCCAATGCCATCGCCCACAACACGAAAGGCGAAGCCTTTTTCTGCGAATGGTTCTACGACTGGGCTTCCAAACGGTTTGACAACGGCAACACGAAATGTGCCGACGTGCGTAGCACGGTGTTGGAAGTCGGCGAGTTGGCCATCCAGAACGCCGTTCGACGCCGCAGCCATCATCGAGGCCCAATGGCCGAGTTCAAGCGGGCCCTGGCCCTGGTCTGCCATGTTCGCCAGGGCGGCGAAGGGCCAGTGTTTGCATCGTGGTTCTAAAAGCGAAGGAGCATGCGGCGAACGGAATCGCCGCTCCATCCTCGCTCTCCCGTCGAACACTCGCTAAGTGCGATGGGCAATACAAGGAATTTGCAAAGGAACCGAATCATGAAACTCGGCGAATTGACGTTGGAAGAGGCGGCGAAAGCGGCGGCCGGGAATTGGCGGAAGTTCGAATGTTTCTGCTGGCATCGAGCCCGGGACCTCGACGACGCCGACCAATGGACCATCGTCTACACCAATAATCGGGACAGCGGCCTGCTAGACCAGAGCAACGCCGCCGCAATCGACACGGCCATGGAGCGGTTTACCGAGGGCGACGATCCCGACGTGGTGGCCGAACATCATCATCATTGGGCCTGTGGTTGGATCGACGGCTACAGCATCCGGGTCTTTCGTGACGGCCAGATCACCGAGGCGTTCAAGGCGTACCACGAACTGGCCGAACGCCTTGTGGATTACCCACTGTTGGACGAAGAGGACTATTCTCACCGGGAATACGAAGCGACACTCGCTAACCTACCCGACGCCGCCTGGAAGTTGAAAAACGAATACGAACTGCCCGAGGGATGGGAAAGCGAAGTCTTCTCCTGGTTCTGGGACCACGACCAGGGAGCCGTTGAGAACCGTGACGACCAAGGCGGGTATCCGAACGAAAACCAACTTCGGGCTGCGTTCGATGCACTGGGATACGAGCAGACGGCCATCGCCTGACCTTCGGATCTTCAAGAGGGCCTGGGTGGGAGCAATCTCGCCCAGACCCGGGAGGTCCGTTGAACACTCGCTAAGAGATCGCAAACCAACTTTGGAGATTTCCATGTCCGAAAACCGTTCCCACGAAGTAAACGATGTTCAGCCGAGTTCCTTGAAGCATCTCGTCGGCAACCGGCATGTTATCGACCAAGTTGCCGTGGCACTGGATGCCTGTCAGCAAGACAACAAGACAATGGCCTCGGCCCTCCTCGTCGGACCTCCAGGTGTGGGCAAGAGCATTTTGGCGGCATGCATTGCCCAGGAACAGGCAGTTGACTTTCACAGCATCTTGGGGCAAAGCATCGTTACGCCAGCCGATCTCAATGCCTTGCTGTTGGTGGCCAAGGACAAGGACGTGGTTTTCATCGACGAGGCGGATGAACTCCGCACCGAGTATCAGACGGTTTTGTACCTCGCCCTCGATCAGCGGAAGATCGTCTTGCAGACCGGATCTTCCCGTCGCTGCCCCGAGGCAATCCCGATTGCGGATTTCTGTTTGCTGCTGGCCTCTAACCATGAACACTCGCTAGCTGCACCGTTGCGTGACCGCATGAAACTCTTGCTCCGCTTCACCTTCTACACGCCAGAGGAGTTGACCACAATCCTCCTCCATCGCAGCAAGGCATTGGGGTGGGAGGTTTATGAGAACCTGCTTCCCGAAATTGCGAAACGGGCAAGAGGAGTCCCCCGGCAGGCTCTGAGGTTATTGTCGGCCAGTTGGCGTGTGGCTCGAAGCCAGGGCGACGACACGATCACTGCCACACATTTCAAGCGGGCCTGTCAACTGGAGCAGATCGATGACCTGGGGCTCGGCCCCACGGAACAGAAATATCTTGCGATCCTGAACGACGGAGGTGTCAGACTCAATATTTTGTCCTCAATACTCGGCCTCGATTCAAAAACGCTAAGTGAAGTTATTGAACCATTTTTGATTCGGCTGGGACTGGTGACCAAGGATGAGCAATCTCGCAGAAACCTGACCGCCCTTGGCCGGGAGCACCTGTCAAATCTCCGAAACAATGTCGTGTGATTTCAGTGAAAGGATCGTCCAATGTTTGACCAAATGAAGGCCGCCGTGACTATCAGCGATATGGCCCGGATGGTCGGCCTGAGCCGAGCCCGGTTCTACCAGTTGATTGGCACGGCGTTCCCGTACCCGCTCTACTCGGTGTCCACTCGGCGTCCACATTTCGACGAAAATCTGCAACAAGTCTGTCTGGAAGTGCGGCGTCGCAACTGCGGGGTCGATGGTCGGCCCGTCCTCTTCTACGCAAGGCAACACTCGCTAACGTCGAAGCCGACACCCAGAAGGAAACCGGTTGCCAAGCCGAAGGCCCCCACCCAAGATGACGGCCTGCTCGACATCCTGGAGGGTGTTCGGGCCCTCGGCCTCACCATGACGAACTATGCCCAGGTTGAGGCGGCCGTGAAGTCGGCCTTCCCCAACGGAACGAGCGGGATCGGTCAAGGGGAAGCAATCCGAACCGTGTTCCTCGCTCTGACCCGTCAGAATTAGGGCGATAAGGTGGGGCGATAATAGGCATTATCAGCCCAATCCGTGTCAGTTTATGTTCAACGTCTGTCCAATTTCCGGAGTTAAGCCGTGAAGAATTCGGGCGATAATGTTTTCAAGGGCATCCCGGCCGGTCCGGAGGAACCATCCCTCGTCAGCCGGTTCCTCACCAGCCACGATCTGGCCGCTAACACTCGCAAAGCGACGACCAACGATCTGCGGAAGTTCGCCTCCTGGTTCGCATCATCGAACCGGGAACCATTTGTCGCCGCCAGGGTGACGACCAGGGACGTGGCCGATTTCCGGGACTACCTTCGCCGGGATCGGGGCCAAGCGGTCGCCTCAGTGAATCGGGCCCTGGTAACGGTACGAGGTTTTCTTGGCTGGTTGGCTGACCAAGGACACCTGCCTTCCAATCCCGCCAAAAAGGTGAAGGAACTGCGGCGGCAGGCCCTGGCTCCCAAGGGACTCGACCGAGGCCAAGTACGGCGGCTGCTGCGGGAAATCGAACTGCGGCAGGATGTCCGAGCCGGAGCGATCTTCGGCCTGATGCTGTACACCGGTTGTCGGGTTGGTGATCTCGTTGCCCTTGAACTGGGCGACCTGATGATCGGGGAACGGAGCGGTTCGGCCGTGTTTCGCTTTGGCAAGGGTTCCAAGCAACGGTCAGTGCCCCTCCCCCTTCCGGCCCGCCAAGCGTTGCTGGCGTATCTGGACACTCGCCCACCGGCCGAAAGCACCAGAGTTTTCATCGGTGAAAGGGGCCCGCTGACCGAACGGGGATTTCGTGCCCTTTGCGACAAATACTCGGCCATCACTGGCGTGAAGCTGCATCCCCACCTGATCCGCCATACGATGGCCCACAAGTATCTGGAGGACAATGGCAACGATCTTGTGGGTTTGGCCCAGATCCTCGGGCACGAATCGCTAAACACGACCGCCCGGTACGTCAAGAAGACTGAGGGTGAGCTTGCCCAGGCTGCGGAGAAGCTGAACTACTGACCGGCCTGGATCTTGGTCCGGATACATGAGACCGACTTGACGGCGTAGATCGGGATACGGGTCTCGCTCACTTTGGCGATGTCCCGCAGCACAATGTAATCGGTGTCGATCTCCACCACCGTGTAGCCCAGCGGCATATCGTTGTCGAACGTGCTGATCTCGTAGGCCGGACCAATATCCTTCACGTTCACGGCCTGGCCAACTCTCAGGGTGGCGAACAGCCCTCGCTTGGCCTTGGTGTCGCCATCCGATTTCGAGGTGGTGCCAAGAGTCATCAGTACCAGTACGGCAACACTTGCCGCTGCAATCCACGTTTTCATCATGATTTTCCTTTCGACCTCACGAACACTCGCTTGTGCCTCACCGCTCATTGTCTTCGGGCTGCCAGGCCACAGCAAGTGCTGGCCCGACCATCGAACACTCGCTTCCATCGTCGTCATGAATCACGGCACGATAGTATGGAGGTTTTTCCATGTCCATGCCAAGTGAAGATGTGGTCATCTTTCGCCGCTGGAGAGATTCGGACGCTGTTATCGCCCTGTTTCCCGAGATCCCCGCCGACATTTTCGGGGATTTCTGCGAGGCATACGAGCACATTGGCCAGCACGGTGCAGCGGACTACAGCGTCGTAATTCAGGCCACTACGCCCGTAGAGCCGGAGGAAGCTGACGACCTTGCCGAGGAACTCACCCAGATCGGCTACAACCTGCGTCCGGTGAAACGGGCATCGTGGAAGCACCACGAAAAGCGGCGGGACGAAGCGAGGGAGGTCGCCGCCCTGGACACTCGCTAGTCCGATAGCAGTTGGGCAGCACGGTGCTGCACATGGCGAATCAACAATGGAGATTAGCGATGGACGAGCTTCTGCAATTGGTTCGGCAGTATTCTCCTTTCTACCAAATGGCCGACGATTCCCGGACTTGGCATCGGGGATCGCAGATCGACAACCGCATCCGTGCTCTGGTGAAGCGGCTGCGGGCCGAGGGTCACGGTCGAGAGGTTGACACCTTAATGGCCGAACATCCCTCATTGATTTCATGCCCAGGTGGGGCGAATGCCCTTGCGTGACGCCAAAACAACGGCTGGCGGGGGAGCACTTCGCTTCCCCGTCAGCCACCTGAAACTAACACTCGCTATTCGGGCATCGTCATCCTCAAAAACATAGTACGGAGATTCTTTCATGCCCACGCCACGTATTCCGCTCGGCCAGGTCGTTGCCACGCCCGGGGCTCTCGCTGCTCTTCAGGAGAGCGGCCAAACACCCTCCTTTTTCCTTTCGAAACATTCACAAGGCGATTGGGGCGAGGTCTGTCCCAGCGATGCCCACCTCAACGATCAGGCTCTGGTCGATGGCAGCCGATTGCTTTCGGCGTATCGAACCCTGAAGGGTGAGCGGCTTTGGATTATCACCGAGGCTGCGGACGACGATGGGCATCGACTGGCGACCACGATACTTACCCCGCAAGAGTATTGATCTTCCATATCTTCTGACGCACGATGGCACTAATGGTGACTTGCTTGACACCAAACAGAAGGCCAAGCTGGTCTTGCGAATAATCTCCGGTTGCGTACATCTCCCTGATTACCGATACCTGTTCCGAAGTAAGGATGGCTCTGCCATTAGTTTCGCCCTTCATCGGTTTTCCGTTAATGAATCGAAGTTTCGTCCCTGCCGCTAACGCCTCACGTTGTCTTGGCGTGGCCGTTCTCTGTTTTGCGGCCTCACTGAGTTTGCGTCTCCATTCTGGAGAACGATTCCGTGCAGCACGGCATATTTTTTCGTACCATTCCGGCGACCGATGCTTCGCTGCCTCTCGCAGTTTCACTCTCGTTGCCTCAGATAGGGAGCCACGATTACGACACCCGCCCTCTTCGATGTTATAGCCATTGGGTGCTACTGTGTTGAGTTCTGCGATCCATCCTCGTTCAGCCTCGTCCAACTCCTCAAAGGATTGACACTCTTGCAGTAGCTCGATCTCAAAGGCGTCTTTGCCGTACTTGCGGATGGCGTTGTGGATGATTGCTGTGCTTCCACTGTTGGCGGCACACACATGGCTGGTGAATCGCTTTTCCAGCTTGGTTTTCGTTTGGCCGACGTACTGTTTTCCGTTTAGCGTGTTCGTGATCTTGTATATCCTCATCCACTAATGGAGTAAGGATCTTCTATTTCTTCCCGACGAGTATTGATCCGACACTCGCTAACCGGGCATCTTCACCTGCAAAACATAGTACGGAGATTGATCCATGGGCTGGCTCTTCACGCACGGCAGCACTCGGCAAGGATTGATCCGGGAACGAACCGGAAACTGGGACCGGACCACCGAAGACGGCATGCTGGTCAAGACGAACTGCCTCGCCCATTGCTTCCGAGGCTGCCGATTTTCCGGTGTCCTCTGGGCTGTGTGGGAACGCACTTTCACGAAAGACGGCCAGGAAGTCCAGCCCACCGAACGCTGGATCACCTGCGACTTGCTGCGATACCAGATGGGCTACGGCTGGGGTTACAAGGACATGGACGAGTCGATGGGCCCGTACTACTACTCTTGCCCGCTGGGCTATCTGGAAATGGTACCCATCGACCAATACGGCGGCAACGAGAAGTGGCGGGAAGGCGTGAAAGCCCACCATGCCCGGCGTGCTGAGAAACCGGCCGCCGCCCTGTAGTTGGATACGGTGTCCAACTGTAGCCGAACCGGCCCCGCTAGGGCTCCTCCGGGGCCGGTCGGGGGCATCCGCTCCACAATCTCGGTACTCATGTACCGGGATTTTGCGGCCGTCTCTGGCCGAAGCAACACTCGCTAAACCGTCTACGACGACGTGAAAGGAACCTGGCCATGGCGAAGAGCACCAATACTCCTAAAAAAGCCGAGCCCGATTTTCTCATCGGCAATAACGGCACTATGGTCGCCCTCACTCCCATGACGGCGAAGGCAAGGAAAGCGTGCGGCGACGGCACCGTTGCCTTCGAGGATTGGCAACTGATGGGCGGTTCCATCATGGTCGATCATCGCATGGCCGATGATCTGCTCGAACACCTGCGGGATGACGGCTTCATCATCGCCGAAGAATAACCTCGACACGGAAAGGAACGAAAATGGCGAAGAAACTCTACACCCATACCTTGCAGATCAAGGTCCACGCTCCCAAGCGAATGTCGGCTACGAAGGTGGCTGGCCTCCTGGACACGATTATCGCTGCCGGTTTGAGCGATGCCGAGGCCAGTGCCGACATGGACGAGGAGGAACAGATGGGCAGCCCCGATGATGCCCTTGCCTTGCAAATCGGCGATGCCGTGGTCATCAGCACCCAGAAGCGAAAGAACGGCCCGCCAAGTGGCCGGAACGACACTCGCTAAACCGTCATCGCCAGAAGCAGTGGTCAAGGTATCCACTGCTACACCCTCATCTTCCACCAGGAGATTTCCAATGTCCGATCCAACGGAAGCCATCCGCAAAGAGTTGCTGGTCGCCATCAATGCCGAACCCGGCAGCCGGGAGGCACTTGAAACCGAGCACGGCCAAGTCTGGGACACTCGCCAATTGGGCGAGGACTTCAACGTGCTGGGATTCATGGCCCCGCTGGTTGTCGTTCAGCGTAAGAGCGACGGCCGCAAGGGCAGCCTCTATTTCCAACACTCGCCAAGGTATTACTACGGGTTCGAACCGGACTGACCTGGTGGCTGGCGGGGCTCCTTCGGTTTCGGCCGGAGGAGCCCATTGCCGCTGGAATCATCCCCAGACAACCGTGCTGGGATCAACCTTGAATCCGCACGTATCGCAGGTCGGCTTCGCCACGGTCACCGTTCCCTCACCGCAGAAAGGGCATTCATCCGAGTCCAGGAGAAGCTTCACTTCCTTCCCCATCGATGCACCGCAGTGATCGCATGTCGGGAACTTGAACTTGAAGTCCCATTCGCCCCAGCACCTGGGGCATCGGTCGTGTGGAACGACTTGGATTTCGCCTTCGATCACGTAGCGGTGCGGGGATGAATCACCCGAGACAGGAAATGGCTCCTTGCCCTCCATGGTTGAGAGACCCATGGACAACAGCGGAAGATTGCGTTCCTGTTGGCCGTCGAACACTTCGACTCGAACGTCGAACGTAATCGAGTACCGGTTGCCGACTGCCTTGCTCATCTCCGTCAGCAGATTGCGGAGCTTTTCCGATTGGGGCGATTTGAGGATCTTATCCACGGCCTCAGCAATGTCGTCGGTGAATTTGTCGGCGGTTTCGAAGGTGGTCGGGTCCATGTCAGGCTCCATGCGAAGGATGATTCTCTCAGCATAGCAGAGCGGCAACAGATCGGCCAGCCGGGTGGGACACTCGCTAAAAGGGTGTGGTGAGAATCACAACCCTTACACAGGAGTAGTCCAATGGTTTCGCTCGCAACTCTGCAAGATTCGTTCGTCAAGTATCTGCCTCACCTTCGTCGGATCGCCCGCTATGCGTTTCGTCATCTCCAACCCGAGCGGCGGGCCGAAGCCGTATCGAACACCATCGCACTGTGTTGGAAAGCGTGGGCTCGCCTGGGCGAACTCGACAAGGCCGATAGCCCCGGCATTCTGAAGGCCATCGTCTGGTACTCGGTCAAACAGACCAAAGCGGGCCGAAGGATCGACTGGGCCGGGAAACCCCGGGACGTGCTGAGCCTTCGATCTTACGGCAAGGTGCGTTTCGATCCCTGGAATCTGGAAGATTACGTTGGGAAGGAAACGCCGATCCCCGACGCCGTATCCTTCCGGCTCGACGTTCCGGCATTCCTTGCGGAGTGCTTGACCGAGCGACAGCGGAGCCTTGCTGTGGACTTGGCTCAAGGGATGAGCACGACTGAGGCCGCCACAAAGTACAACCGGTCACCAGGTGCGATCAGCCAGTTCCGCCGCCGTTTCAAGGTACTCTTTGACCAGTATTTCGACCAATAGGTGAGCGGCCCGGGTCCACCCCCGTGCAGCAAAGCATGGGGGTGGCGGCCGGGAACCAACACTCGCTAATTGAACGGAGTGAGGGATACCAGCCGCAGGCCGAACTCTTCCGACCGGGCAGCTTCAAGCAAGATGTCATCGAACAGCCAGTAGGGCACATCAGGATCGTCGGGGTCGGGCACAACCAGGAAATGGGTGTCGCCGTCCTCAGTGACTAGGCAACCCGGAGGGCACTCGATCGAATACCGGGCGAACTCATCACGACACGTCAAAAGCATGGGGTATTTCTCCTTTCCATCTATGCTCTGCCGTGATCCGTTCCCGGATTTAGTCGGTCGGGGCGGGGAAAGGAGAAACCGGGGCCCGACAACACTCGCTAAGAAGTCGGAACGGAGTTGGCCATCGCCGAGGGCGAGGTGGCAACATTTTTTGAAACCCAACAACTTGGAACCATTCCGGCCCATGGCTGACACCAGGAAGCCCCCCACAGAGGCTTCGCATCAGTTTCTTTTATTATCAACTCGGTTTTTTTCTCCCGGTGGGGCGGTTTTCCCAAAGCTTTTTCGGTCCCAAAATTCCGCCGCCGCCGAAAATCCCGAGGCCATAGGGTTCGAGCCGGTTAATAACACCCCCGAACACTCGCTAGAGATGGAGAGGAGAGCAAGCATGGGTGAATCAGTGGACATTTACATAGCCGAGTACCTCGCCATGGCAGCGGGTCAAGAAGATGGCCGCCCGGTGTTGATTTTCACGATGCGGCCCGAGAGTCACTCTTTCCGGCCGTGCAACTTTTCGTTTACACCCGCCCAGGCTCATCGAATACACCAAGACCTGGAACGACTTCTCTTCAACGATCCCGAGTCTTGGCTTCATGTGCCTGAGGACCAGCGTCAACAAACCGAGGAACTGTGAACCATGATCGTCTTGAAGATCGCATTGTGGATTGTGCTGTCGGCCGTTGGGGTAATCGCAGCCTTTTTCCTGTGCTGCATCATCGTTGGATTTGTGATCGGTGTAGCCGAGGCCCTTGGAATCCGACGCAAGCCGAAGTTCAAGATTGTCCGAAGCGAAGAGGAGGAATGACAAATGGCTCTTTGGATTTTCGCTGGTCTTTACCTGTTGGTGTTCATGGCAGTGCAGAGATGGTGGAGGCGAAATGTCGGCCACACGTATCATTATTCTCACGGCCGCAAGTGGCGAACCAGCCGAGTCTGGTTGTTCATCAAGACGTGGATCGTTGTGTCCATCCCGATTTACGGGATACTGGGGCTTCTGGGTGGGCCATGGTGGGTGGTTTTCGGAAGTACCTTCGTGTACCTATTGGGTTTCGTGATCGTCGGGGAGATCTTCATTCGACTGGCGATGGGCTGGTGGCACGATGGTGATGCCGGTTATGACGCTCTTTGCAGGGATGGATATGATTGTTTTTTTGATTCAGGCATCATGGGGTTGTTAAACGGAGATCCGGACGAGGTTTTGGCCGGTCAACCGCCACGGGCTTTGCTGGGGAGCAATTGGGCGGCTCCGGCCAATTGGACCGACCAGTGCCCGAATTGTGGAGCCCGTCAGCCTGGGCCGATCTTCTGGTGTTGGCATTGTGGGCTTGGCTACGAGCACCGCTGCCAGAAGATGTGTTGTCCCGATTGCAACCGGACCTTCTGCGAGGCACAACCGGGCATCGGTCGAACGTTGGCTATCACCTGCCCAGGTTGTGGGAAGGCGTGGCAATTTCCCGAATAGCGTGGCCTGGATCAGCGGCACACGGTTGTCTCCGACAGCACCTCGAAGCGTGCCTTAAACACAATTAGGGCGGCTGTGTCCTTTGTGGCCTAGTCACTCCCGTTCCACGAAGCCGATCTCCACCATGGCCGCATCACGGAGGTCTCGCACGTTGACCTGATAGACCAATCGGTTGCCATGCGACTCCAGTAGATGCGAATTGAATTGTGCCAGCATGTCTGCCCTGACCCCGGCCCGTTCTCGCATTCGATAAGCGTCTCTCAACTGCTTGTGTATGTTGGAGAAGACCGTGAACCCTTCGGCGGTCCTAAAGTGTGTGAGGTGCTGACCGTTTCGGTCGAATAGCCGAACCAGGAGGGGATAGGAGGTGAAGATTGGCACCCATTTGGACGGATCAACATCGAACTCGATGATGAGATTGTCGTTCGTGGCGTAGCACTTGAGTGCTTTCAAGCTGTCGTTGTTGTTACGAAGCCGCCATTTCGACATATCTCCCTCGATACCTACCGTTCCCACCTGGATCTGAAGCTTACGAGCCCCAGTGGGAAGTGGCGGCTGGTTGGCAGTCAGGCTGGTTCCTTCGGTCCCATCACTGGCATCCGGTGGATTCACTGGTCTGTTCCGTGGGATGCCTTTTCTACGCAACATTGCATCGCCTGCAATCAGTACGGTCACAGCCTTGTGAGCGTCGTCATCGTCGATAGATACTCTGATTCCTTCGTGAACAACGTCCCGTTTACACTTTTGGGCAATAACCTCCATAAGGTGGCTCGCCAACCATTGGGGGCAGTCAGGCCATCCCGTGAGTTCAGCAGTCGTTTCCGCTAGTAACTTGCCAAACTCCTCGCTGATTTCTCCGTCTCCCGGCCCAATCATGGAGCACTGAAAAAGGAACAGCCGTCCGTTGGTTTCGGAAACCAGGAGCATAAGAATACCGTCTGAACCGGCGTCGTGTTTAGCTACCCAATTTATGATCTCACGGCCATCATCAGTGGTACCGGCATTTCTGGTGCATTCCCAGGTGAGTTGAAGATCGGACAAAAGATCCCGAATCCTTGACGACGACATTTGAAGCATCTTGATGACACGTTCCCCATTTGCTGTTGTAGCATCAGTGGATGTAACGTTGCTCCCTTCACGACCAATTGACGGTGCCGTAGCGACCGGTGAGGCGTCTGGCCCGCTCGTCTTGGGTCTCTTGCTATTCGCTACGGAAACAGTGGCTTTACCAGTATCTTCCTTTCTCTTCTTGACAACCGCTGCTGCCGCCGTATCGTCATCATCCGCTTCTTCCACCGTTGATTTAGATTTAATATTTGCCAGAAGCCCCGCTGCCTCCCGGGTGTCAAAGGCCAGGATCACCCCTCGCTCCAATGCTTGGTGGATCAGGGACTTTGCCGACTCACGGTTGCCCTTCTCTACATCGAATTCAATAACTCGCTGGTATATTACCGCAGCCCGATCGTCAGGGGCCAGAATGGGCAAGATCGGCCTGTACTGTTCCACGGCCTGGTCCTTCGCTCCCTTGCCCCACAACTCGCCACCAAAATCCACGGCAAATCGGAGTTTTCGGGTCTTGTTCCATTCCAGAGCAAACCAGATAGTCCCAATGGCAATCACAACCACCCCCAGCCAACACGCAGGGATCACCATCCTTGCCACAAAACGTTTTGCCGAGGGCCGTTGTTGCGGAAGTGCGGAAATGGGAAATGGAAGCGGTGGCGGCGAGTGGATAGGCTGGTCGTCACGATTCGAGGACGGGGAACCTGGGGCCAAGGTTCGAGCGGTGTCAACCGAGAAGGTCGATGCGGCAGTTGAACCTGCCGCCCCCGTTCCGGCGTCAGAAAGATGATCGGGTCTGGCGTCGGGGGAAACGGCGGGTTCAACCAGAGCAACCGGTGGCTCCCCATTCGAAAACTGCTGTTGCGGAGGAGCGGGTAAGTGTCCTTGCACAAAAACAATGTCCGGCCCAGCTTCGGTCAGGTGGATTACGTCGTTCGTCTTGAGCCAACACTTCCGACCCGGTACGCCGCTGCCGACCTGAAGAAGCCAGTCACCTTCTGATTGGATAAGCCATCTGCCTGCCACCTTGTTTATGGTCGCATGCCGGGATTTCACCCCTTGGTTGTCGGGCAACCTGACATCACAATCCGGATCTCGCCCGACGAGGATATGGTCCTTATCAAGGACAACTTGCTGATCGCCGGGCAATTTCACGGTGATCGTCATCGTATGGCTCTCCATGCAACGGGCAATCTACCCTAGAAGACCATTGCGACGTTAGCACCACCCGAAACCAACGTCACGACCATAATCTGCGGAACCCCGAAGGATGTTCACCCAAACGGTTCAGTGAGGGAGACGCCCATGCTTGCATTTGCCGGGAAACCTATTCCCATCGGACGGACTTGACGTGCTGGTCGAGTTCTTCCCGTAGTTGCGGCACTGCCAAGGAATAATAAACACCAGAGGCATCCGCCACCTTCATGGTATTGATGCCGATTACTGCCCCATCTTCCGTCACCAGCGGCCCACCGGAGTTCCCCGGATTGATGTCGGCGTTGTGCTGAATCCAGCGTCGGCCTTCGCTCTCCGAAGTTACCCGGCTGATCGCTCCCGTCGTCAGGATGAATTCGAAGTCCCGGTTCTTGAACTCAGCTTGGATTGATGTTCCAGATTTGTGCCGCCTGGCCTGTTCGTCGATTTCCGCCTCCGACAGGGCGGTTCTCGCCGCACCCGGAAACCCGAGGGCATAGACCCGCATGCCTCGACGTAGATCATCAGTCCTTGAAAGCCGATAGTATTTCCCGCCCGTGCGATTGATTCTCAGAACTGCCATATCATAGTTTTCACTGAGGTGAACCACGTCGGCGACGTACTTGTGCTTTTGTCCAAAGAACACCCAGATCTGTGGCGTCACTTCGATTAGCTTCTCTTTGCGTAGACGTGCCAACAAGAGCTTGGCATTCATCCGATTCGCAATTTCCTCAACGACATGCTTGTTCGTGAGAATGTATCCATCGGATGAGATGGAAAAACCGGTCCCCGTCGTTTCGGGAATCTCAACCTTTGTTCCATCTTGCAGAATTACCTGGTAGCCGCAGACGATAAGGCCAGTGGCCTCGGTGATAACGTGGTCATTGTCCACGGAGGAGACGATAGAGCCACTGCCAGGAAACGGTATCCATCGACCGAGCGGCGTTTCCACAAGTATCACGCACAAGACGATGGCAACAACACCGCCGATGGTGCCCCACACTGCCCGTGGATGTTTTCGAAACAGATTGGCAAGACCTGACGCTGTAGTCGTCCTTGCCGCCTTGTAGAAATCCATTCCGGCACGTCGCAGTTCTGGCACATTGCTTTCTTGTACGACGAGCGACTCTCGGCTGGGCATGGGAACCGGAAGGGTTGGAGAACTTCCCGTGGCAACTTCGGGGCGATTGCGAGTGGTCGCAGGCACAAGGGCTTGAGGTGCCGCTGGTAATGCGGCGGGCTGCGGTGGCGAAAAAATGAATGCCGGTCCCCCTTCTGCAAGCCAGATCGTGTCACCAGGATTGAGCCAGCACTTCCGGCCTGGTACACCATTGCCGACTCTAAGGAGCCACTCGCCTTCCGATTGAACCATCCATTTGCCAGCCACCTTCTTGATTGCCGCATGCCTGGGCTGAAGGCGATTATCATCCGCCACGATATTGCAAGTCGGATCTCTTCCGATTACAGCCATATCGGCATCGACCGTGATGTGCTGGTCGTTTAATGTTTGCAGGGTGAATGCCATAATACGTGATGTCCCTTCCTGAAGTACCCTCTAGCTCAACCGAGGCTCAACGGCCCATCGCCATTCCGAAGTCGTTGGTTCCAGTGCTGAAGCGTCCCGGCAGTCATGCCCGAAGCCCGTTCGATTTCGGAACTAGCCTGCCTTTGGAGATTGGGTAAGCGAGCCTTGACTGTCAGCCTTCCGTCCGTGCCATAGCGAAATACGACTTCTACCGGCGTCCCGGCTGGAAGGTTTGCGGGCAAGCCTTGGATGGAACATTTTCCGATGTGGGTGGCGTCGTTGCCGCTGGCATCGCCACCCTCGACGACATTTACCACCACACTGGGTTGGTTCGTTCGATTGGTGACGAAGCGGGCGGCTTTGGTTGCTGGCAGCGGCGTGTTGCGAGGGATCATTACGTGAGTCCGAGGTCGGCCCGTTGTTTTTTCAATCCCAAGAACCCCAAGATTGTGCGAGTTCACGTTTCGCACAGTCATCTTCGGCTTCGTGCCGCTTTCGGCCGCCAGGATCAAGCCTGCATAGATGGCTGCCCCGTGGGCGACCGATTCATCCGCCGAGAGGGACCGGTCGGGCTTCTTCCCCGACACCTCTTCCAGCATGCGTTGCACCATCGGCATGCGGCTGGAACCACCTACAAGCAATAAGCGGGTGATGTCGCTCCATTTCAGCCCGGCATCCTGCAAAAGATTGGTAAGGGTGAAGCGGGTGCGGTCAAGCAGATCGGCAGTTATCTGCTCGAATTGCTGCCGGGTGATCGTCACCCGGACAGCATCGCCGGAATACTCGAAAGTGATCGTGGTCTGGTCCCGGGTGGACAGGGTTCGCTTGGCATCCTCTGCCTCTCTCAGCAGTCGCTGCAAACCAACTGGGTTGGTTCGAGGGTCAACTCCCCGAAACTTCTTGGCAAACGCTTCTGCTACAAAATCGACGATACGACGGTCCCAATCCACGCCACCGAGCCGCACGTCACCGGCAGTCGCCAGGGCGTTGTAGTTCCGGCCGTCAATTTCCATCAGGGTGACATCGAACGTACCGCCCCCCAGATCGTAGATGACGATGCGTTCCTTCTCTTTGGACTCACCCTTGGCGGTGAGGAAACCCTGCTGGACTCCATAGGCGATGGCCGCAGCGGTTGGCTCATTGATGATGTCGATCACCTCCAGCCCGGCCAGGGCCCCGGCGTCTTGGGTGGCCTTACGTCGAGGTTCATTGAAGTAGGCGGGGACGGTGATGACCACCTTTCGAAACTCGCCCAACTTCAGGACGGCATCCCGACGAAGTTTGTCCAAGATGAAGGACTGGATCACTTCGGGCGGCATGTGCTCACCCTTGATGGGCTTCTCGTAGGCAGGGCTCCCCATGTCCAGCTTGACGAACTGGGCGATGTCCTCGGGGGCCACCCCTCCCGCTTTGACGGCCTCTTTCCCGACGATCACGGACGACTCGTCGAAGAAGACGACGCTGGGCGTGATGAGGTCGCCTTCGGCGTTTGGAATCGTCCAGGGACGGCCCGTGGAATCGAGATGTGCGATCACGGAGAACGTGGTCCCAAGGTCGATTCCTACGGCGGGTTCAGAAGGGTTTGCCATCCTATGGGTCTCCTATCGGTTGGAGCGTCAATCGGGGTGTCCGGCAGGGCCGCACGTTTCAGGCTGACATAGAACAAGGCCACATCATGAATACCCAGGTCTCAGTCAGGATCTGCAAACCGTCCTTGAAAGCGATACCAGCCAATTGCTAACGGACTCAGCCCCGTATTACCGAGTTGGAGTCGGTGCTGGCCGGGAGGTATCCGAACGTGGCACTTCTTGGATGGGTGAGACTCCTGTCCCGTCTCGGGAAAGTCGAACCGTTCTTGTAGCGTATCATCGATGTAGCACTCGATTATTGCACCTTCTGCCGACACCGTCCTCACCAAAAACTCTAGCGAGGACTCTCCTTGTGACCTTACCACAAAACAAGTCCGATGATTGTTTTTGGCATGGTGCTTTCCTGGAAGAACCTTTGGTAGATCAGATGGATTTGGTACAACACCGTCTCGATTGACACGGAACTCGGTCTGATTCCCCAGCCTCGAACCGGGAATCAGTTTCTTCGGCTCAGAGGAGTCAGGACTCGCAGTCGTGTCGTTTTCACTCGCTGGTGCGTTCGATGCCGACGTTGCAACCGTTGAGATCTTCGCCAGGAGGATATTTACCTTGGCGTTTGTCCCCGGTTTCGGAGTCAGCCACTGCTCGGAAGACTTATATCCATCGGCGGAAGCGGTCAACAACACGTTGCCGCTCTCTGGCAAACGATCAATGCGGATCTGTCGTTGCCCGCCAGAACCCGTAATGAGTCCTTTATTGTCCTTGATTTCCAGTAATGCGGAGGAAGGATCGACATCCACGTCGAAAATGGCCGGTGCTTCGACTTTCGGCACCGACCCCAACTGGGCCACTCCTTTGCTCTTGTCTGGTTCTGTTGCTCTTTCGGCAGTATTCTCCGGTTGAGGCGTTTCAACCTTTGCAGCGGTAATCCGATGACTGATGGTCGTATTGTCCCCTTCGACATCGGCTTTCTTTCCTCTACCGAACGTGATGAAGAGGATCACTGCGAGAACAACAACGCCACCGCCCACACCGACAAGGATCTTTGGAAGCGGGCTGGGAATCGGCTTCGAAACGGAAGCCGTCGCTGTGGGCTGGCCTGCCGTCGAAGGCCGCTCAATCTTCTTTGCCGCCACTTCTTCCCGATCCGTTGCTGATTCGGTCGTTTGCAGGAATGACAACGAATCGGGTTGCGGCGAACCAGGCTGGCTGCCGGTTGTTTCGTTGGAGGCCGTGCCCTGTTTCGCCTTGAGTTCGGCGTCATAGGCCGCTTTCTTTTCCCGGTTGAGCAGGCAGAGCCGGGCCGCCGAAAGCTCGTTGAGCAACTTCTGCGAAATTGCCGCATGTTCGCCAGTTGCCCGCTGTTGCAGATACGCCATTTGCCGGTTAGCGGCAGCGTCGATCACCTCGGGATCGGACTCGAACAAACCGAGGGCCAAAAGCCGATAGTGGTTCGGCGGCTGTTCCTGCGGGGGAATACCAAGCCATTTGTGGTACGGGTCGAAATCCTTCGTCATGCGAGGCAACCTTCCTCCGGATCTGCCAAGGGGCTGCCGCTCTCTTCGTCGGCAGCAAAGCCAAGGTCGAAGCGATGTCCTTCATCTGAATCAGCGAAACTCGGGCTCGAAAAGGTTCACGACGTTTCCCAGCGAGTGTTGGGGTGAGGCCAAAAAAAGAGGGGAGCGTCGAAACCGAGCCCGCTCCAGGAACTCCGACCAAGGAGTACATCAGAACAGCACCCGGCCCGACGCTCCCCAGACGGGGAGCGTGAGCCAAGTAGCTGCTTCTGATGTTCAAGAGCCCTTGTGAGGCTCAGGTTGGTCGTTTTCCTGGAAGCAAATACTTGACGTTCACACGTCTATCGATTGTGTCATCGGGCCGTCGTAGGCCACGTCGTCGTCGTTTTCTCCTTCGCTCAGGGAGTCGTCTCGCCAGCCCTGCGGCTGGACGAAAATCATATTACCCTGTCCGGGAGGGGGTTGCAAGATAGGGAACTGGCAACCGTGAGCGGGTAGAATATCCTCGCAGATCCTCATGAAAAAGGAGCCAAAAGGATGTCATTGAACGGGAAAATCGCCGTCGTTACCGGCAGCAGCCGAGGGATCGGCCGAGCCATCGCCCTCCGTCTGGCGAAGGACGGGGCCTTGGTCGCCATCAACTACCAGAAGAATGCCCAGGCCGCAGCCGCCGTGGTCCAGGAAATCGGTGGCGAAGCCTTCGCCGTGCAGGGCGATGTGGGCTCGGTGGCCGGGATTCGCCAGTTCTTCCAGGCCCTCAACGCTGAACTGAACAAACGGCATGGCAGCCCCCGGTTCGACATCCTGATCAACAATGCCGGGATCGGCAGGCAGGGGACGGTGGAAACCACGTCCGAAGCGGTCTTTGACGAACTTATGGCCGTCAACATGAAGGGCCCGTTCTTCGTGGCACAACAGGCCATCGCACGCCTGCGGGATGGCGGCCGGGTGATCAACCTCTCTTCCGCACTCTCACGCCACCCGATCCCCGACATGGCCGCCTACTCGATGACCAAGGCAGCCATCAACCTCTTCACCGTAATCCTGGCGGCCGACTTGGGCAAGCGTGAGATCACGGTGAACTGTATTGCTCCGGGCCTGACGGTCACCGACTTCACCGCTTATGCCCGGCGAGATCCAAAGGTAGTACAGCAAGTCTCGGCACGCACGGCCCTGGGCAGGCTCGGCGAGGTCAAGGACATTGCGGGGGTGGCGGCGTGGCTGGCATCAGACGATGCCGGTTGGGTAACGGGACAGTATATTGAAGCCAGTGGCGGGATTGGGATGATATGATCGGCAAGTGGATTCTGATTTTCGGCCTGGTGCTGATCGTCGTGGGAGCGATAGTCTGGCTGATCGAGAGCCTCGGCCTGCCACTGGGCCGCCTGCCGGGCGATATTCGGATGCGAGGTGAGGGCTGGTCTTTCTCTTTCCCCATCGTGACCTGCATCATTGTCAGCATCGTGTTGACGGTGTTGGCGAACCTGTTCTTCTGGTTCTTTCGGCGGTAGGAACCTCGCTTCGTGCCTTACGTTTTTCGGAAGTCTCGGAGAACCACCAGATCATCAACCGTGAAGGCACACGAAAAACGATAGCCCGCACCTGCCTTCACGGGACGCAGGTTTGGCAGTTCCAGGTAGGGGTGATCGAAAACCTGGAGCGAAGCCTCCCCTTTCCAAATGGGCGAGATGTGGACATCACGGGACTTCAGTTGCACCAGTTCGTGGACTGCCGGAAGATCGTGTCGCCCGGCAACCAGTTCCGGGAAGTGCCGCACATTGACCGCTCGGGCAAAGCTGGGCGTGGGAAGTTGAGAAGTCTCTTCCCGAAGCGTGATGATCGCTTCCGCCAAGCGGCGATCTTTGACGGCCAGTGTAGCCCCGAACTTGCCACCAGGGCCTACGACTGGAGTTGCCTTCGAGGGCAAATCATAGGATCGGGTGATCCAGGTCGATCCGATCTGCTTGGGCCACCCCTGGACAAGCCCTCGGATGAGGGAAACATCCTGGTCAACCCAAATGAAAGGGCAATAGGCACACAGATTGCCTTCATAGCTGGCTGAAATCAGGAAGATTGTCTCCCGGTACTGACTGCGAACGGGATCGAGGTACTCTTCGCCCCCCTCACTGGCGTATTGCCAATCGGCGAAGTACGCCGCACATTGTGGAGAGTGGAACTCAAGACCGGGTGGAAGCAACGACGCTACCGCTTCGGGATCGGCTTCATATTCGACGGCCAGGCAATTGCCGACATAGTGCCAGGGTGGCGTGGGAACCAAGCTGGAAGTGCCTTTCGGCGTGCGAGGAAGGGTGTAGCCTTGGAGCATTCGGTCGTCCTTTCAGCATGACATACGTTTCGCAAGCTCGGGTTCAATGTAGCATCATGATTTGCCCAGGCGAAGAAGGTGGGGGCGTAAGGGGGGTAGCTCAATGAATGCTTGGAAACAACTTCGAGCGATCCTCCTGTTGCCCGGCATCATCGCCGTCTTGATTCCGGCGACGGTCCTCTACTTCACTGGCATCGTCTGGCCGCCAACCCCATGGAACATTGTCATCGGCTCGGTGTTCATGATCCTTGGGATTACGCTGATGGTCTGGACCAATCGCCTTTTCGCCACGGTTGGGCATGGCACCCTGGCTCCCTGGAGCCCACCCGAGAAACTCGTCGTGCGTGGCGTTTACCGGCACGTCCGCAATCCGATGATTACCGGGGCCCTCTGCATCCTCTTGGGTGAGGCAATCTTCTTCGGCTCCTGGTGGTTGCTGGGGTGGTTCGGTTTCGCCCTCATCTTGAACCTGATCTACATTCCACTTTCCGAGGAGCCTGGGCTGGCAAGGCGATTTGGCGACGATTACCGACTCTACAAACAGAACGTGCCCCGCTGGATTCCCAGATTGACGCCGTGGGAGGGCTTGTCGAAATAATGGACGTTAGCCAGATTCTTCCTAACCTGTTCGTGGGCTCCTATCCTGACAGTCCCGAGGACATCGACCAGCTTCGGCAGGAGTTCGGCATCACGGCGGTGCTGAACGTCCAGACCGACGATGATTTTGCCTACTGGGGCGTGACCTGGGACTGCCTGGAATCCCACTACCAAACAACAGGCGTCGAGGTTCAGCGGGTGCCGGTGCGAGACTTCGATCCTGATGATCTTCGCCGTCAGTTGCCCCAATGCATCGAAGCCCTGGACGAACTGCTACGCCAGGGCCACACCGTTTACGTCCACTGTAATATGGGCATCAATCGCTCGCCCACTATCGTCATTGCCTACCTACATTGGGCCCAAGGATGGGACTTGGAAAAGGCGGCGGATCATGTAATGGAATGCCGCTCTTGCGATCCGTATGTGGATGCGATTGGCTTGGCTGGCGAGGATCGGGCCGAAGGAGGGAAGTAGTCCGGTGATCCGCCTCTGCACCAATGCCGACTTCGACACCATCTTCTCCATCATCAACGAGGCCGCCGAAGCCTATCGTGGCGTCATCCCAAAGGATCGATGGCACGAACCGTATATGCCGAAGGACGAACTACGCCATGAGATCGACGGCGGCGTCCGGTTCTGGGGCTGGGAGGAAGATGGCCAACTCGTCGGCGTCATGGGCATCCAGGATGTTCAGGACGTGACCCTTATCCGCCACGCCTACGTGCGGACGGCCAAGCGAAGCCATGGCATCGGTGGGAAGCTCCTATGCGAGCTTCGGAAGCTGACGACTCGCCCGGTCTTGATGGGCACTTGGGCCACCGCCACCTGGGCGATCCGATTCTACGAAAAGCACGGGTTCCGGCTTGTCACGCCCAAGGAGAAAGACCGGCTCTTGAAGAAATACTGGTCGATCCCGGAGCGGCAGGTGGAAACGTCGGTGGTCCTGGGCGACGAGCGGTGGTTCAACTACGGGAATCCTCTACCAGAAGACTGACGCATCTCCTACAGCCCAGCAGCGTGGCGGTGATCTCAGCCGGGGTGTGACATTCGCTGGAAGCCTCGGCCGTGGAAGAGTTGGAGTTCGTGATCTTCGGGGTGCCAGCGATGGCGATGGAGGACGGGCGGGCAAGGCTGAGGATGAAGGGTGAGCCTTCGACTTCACACTACTCCATGCATCTTCCCGGCGACCGTTTCAACGATGCTACCCAATTGGTAGAATGCCGCCACAGGCGTGGGACATACCGGAGGAGGTCGATTGTGCAAAAACTGATCGAAGGCATCCACCAATTCCAACGAGAGAGTTTCCTTCCACTACAAGGGCTGTTCGAGCAGTTGGCGAAGGGCCAGCACCCCGAAACCCTTTTCATCACCTGTTCCGACTCCCGCATCGACCCGAACCTGCTGACCCGATCCAAACCGGGCGATCTATTCATCCATCGCAATACCGGGAACATCATTCCTCCATATGGTGCGGGCAATGGGGGCGAAGCAGCGACCATCGAGTTCGCCGTAGCCGCTCTCGGCGTCAGGGACATCATCATCTGCGGTCACTCCCACTGCGGGGCGATGCAGGGCTTGCTGCAACCTGAGCAGGTCGCCGCCCTTCCTGCCGTCTCGTCTTGGTTATCGCACGCCGAGACGACCCGCCGCATCATTCGTGACAACTACGGCCACCTTGACGGGGATCGTCTGCTGACTGCCGCTGTCGAGGAAAATGTCTTAGTGCAGCTTGAGAACCTACGGACGCATCCGGCAGTCGGCTCCGGACTGGTGCGAGGCGACCTGCACCTGCATGGATGGGTCTACAAAATCGAGACTGGTGAAGTGTTCGCTTACGACGTGGGAAATGCACAGTTCGTGAAACTGACCGAGTACCACCCGCACATTGAAACAGGGGTGCGGCAACAGACCACTCATATCATCTGAGCGGCACGATCTCGGCCACCTTGCAGATAAGGCCACCCCACACTACGCCGACGCCGAGTAGCTGAGCGGGCCAAATGGTCCCGATCCACCGCACGAACACCAAGGCGATGGCGATGATCAGCAGAGAGCCGGTGAAAAGCCGATCTGCCGGGACCAGAAGTCGCCGGGGTTGGCACCAGAAAGACGGCTTGGGCGAGCCCGTGCAAGAACTAGGCGGCGATTAGGAGGAGTCAGAGGGGCAGGGACCGGAGGGTCGTCATCCTCTCGTCCATCATGATGCCGTGAACGCAATAGGCCACCACCGCCTAGGGGCCTTCTTGACATCAATCAGACTGATGCCTGCTCCTCTTCTTCTTTGGCTGAGGAGGCTGGTTGGATCACGCCAAACTGTTCTCTCAGCCAGGATATGGCCTTGTCAAACAGATCGGATGCGGGCAAAGCATAGTGGCGATCAGCCATTGTCCTCGGAGAGTGGCCGAGGTAAAGCTGGACAAATCCCCGGTAGACCTCATGCTCCTCAAGTTTACTCGCCCCAGTCTTGCGGATGAGTTTGAAAGGCTTCCAGAACTTCACCTTCTTCGCCAACCTGCGATAGGCACTGTTCACATTGTCGGTTCTCTTGTACTTCCCATCACCGTAAGATTCTTGCCGCAGAGGTTCTCCCTTTTCGTTGACGAGTACAAGCTCCGGATGCTCACTTCGATGTTCCTTGAGCAACGCCAGGGTCTCCGGCCATAGCTGGTAGCTCACAGTCGGCACGCTGTCGAAATCTCCGGTCTTGCTTCTCTTCCGAACGATTCGGCCCGCCTTCCAGTCCACCTCTCCATGTTTGAGGTCGGCAATGTCTTTCTGTGTCATGCCAGCATTCAGTGCCAACAGCAGATAGAGACGAGTGCGGTCGGCCGCCTTGGTGAACAGGCTGGTCATCTCCGGCTTTGTGAGCACTCGGATCTTCGGTGGAGTGACGTTAAAGGACAAGTCCTTGCTGTCGATGTTTTTGGGAAGCCCGCAGAGATCCAAGGCCCAGCACCAGCGAAGGAAACTCCGGATGGTGACCATGTTGTCGTGGGCATAGGAACGGGCAATCTCTTTTTGGTTGATCAGTCTCAAGAGGAGCGTGTGGAAGTCCAATAGAGTTTTCGACCCCAGCGACTCTATCGGATGGTTTCGGCCGATCCAGTCCTGGAACCGGCCAAGATGGGCGTGAAGGCCAGCACAATAACCCGCCGTCATTTCTCCAGCTTTCGCTTTCGCTTCCTTGCGACCCATGAAGCTCTTGATCGCCGCACCCACCGTTTTGTCCGTCTCTACCTGCTGCAATTGCTTGAGCCTGTCGTTCCAGACCGCCCGCAGTTCAGTGTATTCGGTACTCCCGTGGCCGGGAAGTTTCCAGGCGTCTGGGTCTTCGTCGTGCTTCTTCCGACGATATTCATGCATGATCGAAGTTAGAGGATCGGCATCTTCAACGGCCAAGGCGGGAGGCTCGTCAAGTTTGTTGAATCGGTCGAGCAGGTGGTCCGCTTCGGCCTGGAGGATCTGGCCCTGCTCGAAATCCCCGTTCTGACGGCACCAGATCGCAAGGTCTTGTCGGCCCTTGATCGCCACCTCATACTCCTTGCGGCGGGGCTTGTTCCGTTGGCGGTCGGTGTCGATTTCCGCCTTCTTCTTCCGCCAAGCATCGAGAGCAAGCTGGTATCCCTCGGGGTCGCTCTTATTGTCGCCAAAGGGGAAGTAATACTGTCGCCCCTTGTAGAACTTCTTCCACCGCTTCTTGGACTTATCCCAGGTCAGTTCATATTTCCTGCCCATACCGCCGTCTCCCGAAACCCGTTTCCAGACACGCTAGGTTCTGATCCTAGTTGGTGTGACGGGCTTGCCGCCAAAGGCCGTCAGGTCGGCTGTACCGACCTACGACTGATCATACTGGGAAACGAGCCGGGAAACAATTCGTACACGAAATTGGCCGAAAATTGTTTCCCAGCCATTTTCAGCGATTACATAAGTCGTGTCCTGGAAACTTGTTATGGAATATGAGTGGAATAGGCTGCTCTGTTGAGGGCCTAGTGGCCGCAAGGCCGTGCAGGTTCAAGTCCTGTTTCCCGCACTCCTTACTAGATAAGCACTTACGGCGATTACCGTGAGTGCTTTTTTGTTGGATTTTGGCCCTCCAACAGGCCGTTCTCCCCAAATTCTCCCCATTTTTCGGTGGGAACTTTCGAGGAAAAGGGGGCGTCAACAGCGACTCGCCGGGACTGACGGGACCTGCTCCCTTGGCTCTTGGCGACGACCAGCTTAGCTGCCGTGATGATGACATCCAGCCCGTCATCCAGCGCGATCAGACCAGCCGAGAACTTCCCCCGGCGATAGGAAAGCCCGGCCAGTTCAGCCACCCGATCTGGCTGAGTCATCGTCCGGTTCCCGTGTCGGTTCCCCGGACAAAGCACGGTTCCCTTGAGGGGATGGGACGTCGTGCTTCTCCCCATTTTTCTCCCCATTCTTGCCCTGGATTTTGTCCATCACGCGGTCGCTGATCTCCGTTTCATCCAAGGCGATGTAGTGCTGCCGCATGGTCTGGGGGTTGCAGCCGAAGGCGACGGCGGCATCGTCGTAGCTGACCCCGGCCATCCTTGCCCTGGACATGGCCGTACCCCGGAAGTTGTGGAGCTTGAACTTCTTGACGTTGGGGTTGGCCTTGAGGTATCCCGTCCAGGTCTTCGACGTGCATCGCTTCGGCAGAACGAAGACGATTGCGGCGATCCCATCCATCGGGATCGAGGAAGAGGCCGTGAAGTCGGTCACGCAAATGGTCTTGGCTTTGATGCCCACGTCGCTCCCCTATCCAGGGACCACGGTGAACGACAGGCAGCATCCGTGCGGACGATTATTGCTTCGAACTTGGCAGAATGATCGGCAACCCCAACAAGGTCGCACTGCCAACCATCATATTTTGATTTTAGCAACATTGGCGGGAACGCAATAACTCTACAGTGGGTGTTTCGGTAGTTTATTTGAGCCGCAATGGTGTTCGAGTGGAAAGATGGGCAAGATAAGAAAAGGCGGTGCGGCTTCGGATTGGCGTCAAAGCACGGTCATCACGCTGGCCGATTACTGATTGTCCTGGCCCCGCCTCAAACATCTACGAAACCATGCAGCACGACGCCATTATCCAGCTTGTGACAGCCACTTTCGCTGAACTTGGCGCAGGCGATCCGCAATCCTTCACCCCCACGATCCTTCTTCGGGAAGGCTTCTTTGTGGGATATCAGTTCCGCTGCGGTGAATTACGCGCCATGTGGTTTGCGGACAGCAACGTGCTCAAATTCCACGGCGCGGACGGGACTCTGGTGCGCAAGATCGATCCACAAGAGCAAATGAAGAAGGCGGCGTGAAGACGATAAGACTTGGGGAGGGTCATGCCCCCTTTGCACTTGCCCTTCGCAGGCTCCCGTCAGCTTGCGAGGGGCATTTTATTTGCCCGTCGCTCCCTTTCGGCCTTTGTGGCGAGGCAAGCTAATCCACGACGCCCGCCACCGTGGCCCACGGATCTGCGGACGATGCGTTCTGATAGGCTAGGCTCGCCCACTCGGCAAACCCCTTGGGCACTGCACCGCCGCGTTCCACGACGAAGTATTTGTTGAGGCCCTTGTACACCGTCCCAAGTGGCGCTGGGCCAAGCTCCTGAGCATCGTATTCCTCGGGCAAGGCCAAGCCGACCATCATCTGCTTGCTGTTCTTCAGCCAAACGACTCCGTACACGGGGCTGTTCGGGTCACTGCTGGTCGTGAACTTGACGTAAGTGGTGAGCAGCTTGCTGTCGGCATCGGGAGAAGCAGCCAAGAGTAGCCGAGCAATTTGCATGAATTGCCCGTGAAGCTCCACCCAGGCAGGCCCGCTCACCTTGGCAATAGTACGCTGCGACAATGCGCCCATGATGCTTTTCCCGTTGATTCCTTAATGAAAATGGCCCCGCCGATGTGCGGGCATCGGCGGGGCTTGTATGGGCAGCGGCACGTCCTGTGAACTGCACCAATTGGGTCGCCGTTGTGGGTGTGCCCGGTCTGCGGTTGCCCGAGCGGATGCCAGGAGACCATCTGAAACATCGGGGATGGCGAGTCCCGAAGGCCAGGAATGTCTGCGGGTGATGACCGTGGCCTTTTCGGGCTGGCCGAAGCCGTAGGCGATGTCGCCGCTCGCATTCTGCCTGGCTGGGAAGTGATCGCATTTTCGCCGGTCAACCCAGAGGATAGGGACAACGATGAGTGAGAATTGCAAATCGGTTCCGCCCGCCCTTGGCGGCGAGCGTGAAGTGCGCGAGGATTGATGGTCAGAAAGGAAATGCCATGTCATCCGAAATCAACGATGCCGTCCCTACCTCTTTGTCCCACCTTGTCGGGCAAAAGCAGGTGATTGCCCAAGTCACGACGGCAATCGACGCGGCCTTCGAGGATGGCACTCGCTTCGAGCATTCCCTGTTGGTCGGGGGGCCGGGACTCGGCAAGAGTCAGCTTGCCAGCGTCATCGCCCAGGAAATGGCCGTGGATTTCCACGAAGTCTTGGGACAATCGATCACGTCAATTGCGGACCTGAATGCTTTGCTGCTGAACGCCAAGGCCAAGGACATCATCCATATCGATGAATGCCACCAACTCGACAAGACATTCCAGACCGCATTGTACTTGGCCGTCGATAAACGGAGCATCTTCGTCAACAGCAAACGCTCGCCTCAGCCGATTCCCATCGCGGACTTCACGCTGCTGTTGTCCACTACGGACGAGTTCTGTTTACTCCAGCCCTTGCGGGACAGGATGAAACTGACCCTCCGGTTCGAGTTCTACAGTGACGACGACCTTGCCCTGCTGCTGCGGCATCGGGGTAAAGCACTTGACTGGGAAGTGGCCCCGGAAGTCCTTCCCCTCATTGCCCGGCGATCTCGGGGGACTCCACGGCTTGCATTGCGACTGCTCCAAAGCTGCCGCCGCGTCTGTCGGAGCCAGGGGAACCACACCATCACCGTGCCGCACTTCGAGCGGGCGTGCCTGTTGGAACAAATTGACGACCTGGGCCTCGGGCCGGTGGAGCAAAAGTATCTTTCGATCCTGGCCGATGGTCCTGCCCGACTCAACGTGATTTCCACAATACTGGGCCTGCCCACCAGGACGGTTTCCGAAGTCACCGAGCAATTCCTGATTCGTGTCGGGTTGATCGACAAGGATCGAGCGGGGCTGAGGCAACTCACGGCGAAAGGATTGGAACATGTACGAAGCAAATGAAGCCAAGACGAAAGTCGTCGTGAGCATCAGCGAGATGGCCCGCATGGTCGGCCTATCACGCAGCCGGTTCCATCAGTTGATCGGCACGACGTTCCCGTGGCCGCTGTATGCGGTGTCCAATCGTCGTCCATTTTATGATGAAGAGTTGCAGAAATGCTGTCTTGAAGTTCGTCATCGGAACTGCGGCATCGACGGGAAGCCGGTTTTGTTCTACTCGCGGCGACCGGTGACCACGGTTCATGTTCGGCGGCCGAACAAAGCGAAGCTGCCGAAGGACAACCCGTATGACGATCTGATCGACGGGCTGAAGGGCCTCGGGCTCGCCACGGTGACTGTTGCCGATGTTGCCCAGGCCGTCAAGCAACTCTACCCGCAGGGGATGCCCAAAGCAGCCGAAGGCGAGGTCTTGCGGGCCGTGTTCCTCCACCTTCGCCGCCAGAATACCAGTGATAATGTCCAGAAATAATAACCCTTATCAGCCCAGTTAGGGGCTGGGAGTGTCCAAATGGTGTCGCATTCGCGTAAACAAGACCGGCAGAATTGGAGTGATAATGTTTTCGGCCCCGTCTCTGTCGGGCCAGGGGAAGCCGCCCTGGTCGGGGCATACTTCGACAGCCAGGACTTTGCGGCCAACAGTCGCCGGGCCGTCGTTCAAGATTTGCGAAAATTTGCAAATTGGTTCTCGGTGGCAAATCAGGAGCCGTTCACGCTGGGTTGCATCTGTTCCTAACGGTGGCCGACAGCCCCGTGACGAACTTCGACTTCGCTCGGCGTGCGACATGCTCAAAGCTTTGGGCGGACAGATGGTGGCATTCATCCACAATGAGATAGCCGTACTGGGCCACACAGTCCCTGACAACACCCTTGCGCACCAGGCTTTGAATGACCGCTACATCCAGCAAGCCGGTTGGCTTCCTTCGGCCGCCTCCGATTCGGCCAATATCCTTGGCGGGCAGGCCCAGGAATGCCGACAATCGTTCCACCCATTGCTCCAACAGTTGGCGGCGATGCACAAGAACGAGGGTGCTAACACCGCGCTGGGCAATGAGCCAAGCCGCCACCACCGTCTTTCCGAAGGCCGTGGTGGCGGATAACACGCCCGTATCATGGGCCAGCATCGCGCGGGCGGCGGTCTCCTGGTCCGGCCGCAACCGGCCGCGGAATTCCACATTCAGCGGTGTACCGGCGTATCGCTCGTCTCGAACTACTGGATTGACGTGTAAATCGGAAAGCAACTTCTGTACGTCTTCCAAGCAGCCGCGCGGCACACCGATGTGATTCGGAAAGTCTTCGGCACAAGCGATGATGCGTGGTCTGCCATAGGTCGGCAGCCGCATGGCCTGTGCCTTGTAGAACTCGGGATTCTGAAATGCCGCAAGTCGGAGCAGCCGATTGCGGAGGCCGGGCGGTAACTGGTCCTTGGCGATGTAGATCTGATCGCCAAAAACGAGTTCAACGCTCTCGGGCAACGGTTCGGCAATCGGTGCCTCTTTCCGAAGACGCGAGGGCGCCGTGGTCCGAGGCTCCGCATCATCCTCGTCCGCTAGGGCGATGCGTACGCCGACAATGCGTCCGCGCCGCTCGGCATCACGAACAATATCCTCGACCACAGAGCGATCGATTTTTCGGAGGGCTGATAGGAATGCCCATTGATCGGAATACGGAAGACACTGTTCGTCGAGGAAGGCGCTATTGCCAAGATCCCTCGCTTGCTTCTGAAGCGGCAGTGTGATCAGATTACCAAAACCGCCTTGGGGTAGCGTATCCTGATTTGGAAAGAAGCGATCATAGGAATCCAGGCCGATGTCTGGTCGACGTTCCATCGTCTCGGTCAGGATGTGTGAACCAAGCCTGCGTGCCAAAGCGGCAGGGATGGCCGCCTCAAAGAACAGCCATACGTGTCCGCCATTGCCGGATCGTGATCGCTCCAGAGCAGCCACCATGTTCATACGTCGGCACGTATCGAGAATTGCTCCGGCGTCGAGTTGCCAATTCGCCTTGTCGAAATCAGCGGCCAAAAAGAAGCACGTTTCATCTTGAAGCATGGGGTAGATGCCCATGACGAAATCGCGACCGCTATCATCTCGGCCCGAAAGGTGCCAACGGATCACGTCATCGGTGACGGGAAGGAACCGGCGGTGCGGGCATTCGGCGCACTTGACCTTGGGCTTTTCACACATACCACGGGCCCATTCATTCGCGCACGCCGGTTGATAACCGGACTTACCGGTCTTACGGCTTTCGAAGCGACGAGGGTAGACGTCGTCGCGCCCACGGAAGAGCGATCGAAACAAAGCGATCTTGGCTTCGGGTGAGGAGTGATGATGGACAAGTTCGTCTCTTGAGTCCATCGGTGTCTCCCACCTTTAAGTTTCTTCAGCGTTCGGGGTTCCGAACAGTTATGCCTGAAGGCTGCCCAAGACCGTTGATTTCGGACTCCAGCCGTGCAAGCGCGGAAAGGACTTCGTCAATGGCGGGTGGTTCGCCAAAAACCATGATCTTCGTGGCTTCATAGTCTCGCCGGAGTTCTGGGAGCCTCGCTTCGGACGGAACCAAACGAAACGACCCCGGCACAGCGAGATCGTAGCAGGCCCAGCCACTATAAAAGAACTCGCTCTTGTGTCGCACCACTCGTTCCAGCAGCGATCGATCCGCTAATGCGCGATCCTTGATTGGCGACCGAGCCAGCATTGCCACATCATAGTAGTGACGCGAATGGCGCCCAAGCAGGGGTTTGTCTGCCGGCCGATGATGTTCGGCGTGCAGAATGGTGGCCTTCTCCCAAAACGTTCGCTCCGCAGTAATCGCCTCGACCTGGCAACCAGGCATCTCAAATAACCGGGGAAACTGCTCCGCGGCGAAAGGCTTTATGGTGTACGTACCGCGAGGGACGAACTCTGAATGCGTACCTGGTTCAATTACGACCGTCGGCTTGACGTATCCGACATGCTCCGTTGATGTGAGACACCCGGGGTAGGCGAATTCGACCACGACACTGTCCTTGTCGATTTGCCGCGTCTTCAGTTCCCAGGGGCTTGTGTGGCCGAGCATGTAGCCAAAATGGGCGGTGAGCAGTTGCAGGAATCCACCTGCGACGTAGTCACGGCAAGCGACGAGCATTTCCGCGAGAATCTTCTGCCGCTTGTTGCGCGATGGTGCGGCGGAGGGATGACGAGGGCCGATGAACCCGAACATCTCGAAGTTGATGGCAAGATCGATGTCTTCGGAAAAGCGATGAATCGCGTTGAAGATCTTCGATAGCGATGTCCCGCCCTTGAACAGGATATTTCCCTGGAGCGACTCGATACAAAACAACTGTTTGAGGGTCCAGCACACCCAGAAGTCCTTCTCAAGCAGGGCTGGTGGAAGGCCCATCTTACTGCCCGTTTCGCGAAACAGATCGGCGCGGGCGTTCGCACTCATTGTTGCCACTTTATCCATCAGACATTCTCCCCGGCAACCTTCTGCGCCACAGCGAAGATCCAATCGGTGGAGTATTGGGTGTCGCGCAATAGGCTGCGCCTTTCAGCCGGCGACAAACGGCTTCGCAGACGGGCAATGATCTCGGGGCTCATTTCATCCTTTCCGAGATAGCGGAGTGCTTGAACGACCAAGCTCGATATCTCGCCCTCGGTTCGCATTTCCTTGGGTCGCGCATGCTTGAAATAAACGGTCTGTTTCCCCACTTCAATCTTCCGGTTCGGACCATCGGACAAATAGGTAATCCTGGCTGGGACCTGTGTCGAGAGGCCGAGGGCATTGGCTGCCCAGGCACCGGCAGGGATGATTCGCCAGCGGAATCTGCGCGCATAGGCATGTGCAATCTCGTCGATGTCCGGGCTCAGAGTGATTCCCAGGGCCTCGCTATGCTTCGGCAAATCGTACAGACCGCGACTCACCCGCCTGATCACACCCTCGGAGACCAGTTGCGACAGGGTGACGTCGACCATTGCCCGGCTTCCCAAGTCGAGGAAGTCCTTGGGCGTAAAGGCGTGGCCGGCGCCCCCACGATGGATGCGTCTAATGATCTTTGCTCTGGTAGTCACCATTCGAACACCGCGGCTATTTAGAAATAGTATACCATGTTTTCTAAATTCACAAGCCCCGCTATTCGCCACGGACGGCAGCCTTAAGATTAGTGGCAAATTAGTGGCAGAATGGCACATCTTACGACCATCCAAGTCCCTCGCATTTGCCATGCGCGTGTGCTTCACGACCTTGCAGCGTAACGACTTACGCGCTGATGCCCGCAAACCTTCGTCGAACCCGTCTATTGGGGTAGGTTCGGGAATAAACTGATCTGGCGTAGGTTGATTTGTTTGGGTAAAGCGTGGCTTCATGAGTGCCGCGCTTTTGGAACATTCGATCGAGACGCCGGAGACGAGGGTTTCCTGCGAAAACTGCCCTGCGTTGCAACGTCTGGAACGGGCGTTGGAGAGGTTGACGGCCGAATTCCATTGCGAAGTGGGCTATTGGAAGATCCACGGCGCGATCCTTGTGGCCGCCCTGGTGGGTTGGGTTACGAGTTCTTGGGCCATATTCCTATTGGCAACCGCCGTGCTGATCGGCACGGCCTGGCACAGCGGAGACCTTCGTCCGAATCGGCGCGGGCAATAGCCGGCTACTGACCATGCCTCGGGACCACCCTCGCCCAGCCGTTGACCTCGCCTCGGCGGGGTCAGCGGTGGGACGGGATGGCTTCCTGCGGACATACGGAGGCCCAGAGACTGTCGCACGTGCTTCTTCTTAGCCCTTCGCCCTTCGGTCGGCGCGATCCTATCCTACGCCAAACCGCATCCACGGGCTCGTCTTGATTTGGCTATGGCGATCTGCCTTTCCTTGCTGCAAGAGCGGAAGCTCGACGGTGACATACGTCCCTTTCCCCGATTCGCTGTCGATCGTCGCTGTGCCTCCTGGCAGCTTGAGTGGTCGGCAAGTCCCGCCCAGTCCGAAGCGTCCGGGCGCTGTTTTGTCAGGTTTGAAGCCGGCTCCCCAATCCCGGATGTGAATACGGAGCACGTCGCCATCCAGGGCCAACTCCAGGAATAACCGTTTGCTCTTGCTGTGGTAGCAGGCGTTGGCGAGCGATTCTCGCGTGACACGGACAGCCGCTTGCTGCCACTCCGGAGGAATCTGATCTGCGTCGATGGTGTGTTGGCAGAACTCCATGTCGGGACCAGCCGCAGTTTGGACTTCTTCGATCAAGTACGCCAGCGCCGCCGGAAAACCGCCCGCCACAAGCAGTGTGGGCGGAAGGTCGCGGACGGGCTGCCGCAGTTCTTCGATGGCACGGTCGAGAATTCCCACTGCCGTGTCGAAGCTGCTCCAATCCAAGCCCGCTTCCGGTTGCTGGTGCCGAAAGCCCTCCAGAGCTGTTCGAGCCGCAATCGCGTGCTCGCGCGCGGCATTGTGAGTTTCGTGAGTCATATACTTCTCCTCTTCCCGCTTTTGGCCGACTTCGCCATTGGTTTATCGTGGCTTAAGGCCGGTTGAAGGATGGTTCGTGCCGGTCTCCTGTGGCAGCGGAACTTCGACGATCACACAGGTTCCCCTTCCAAGCTGGCTGTCAATCTCGATGGTGCCCCCTAACCAACGAACCAGGTGTCGAATCCCCTTCAGGCCCAGGCCGCGCGACTGCTCGCGCTGGACATCGAAGCCGACGCCCCAGTCCTCAACCTGTACACAGAGGCATTCGTCGTCCCGGGTGATTCCCAGCAGGATATCCGCGCTCTTGCTATGGCGACACGCGTTGTGCAGCAGTTCCAGCACAATGGCCAGGACCGCCGACTGCAACTCGGCTCGCAGTGTGTCCGTGGTCAGATCGTTGCAGAACTCGATCGTGGGGCCGTCGCCGACCTGACTGTCGGCAAGCAGGCGAACAAGTGCCGCGCGGAAACCGGCGGCCTCCGACTGGCTCCCCAGCGGGATCCCGAGTCGCAGAATTCGACGGTGGTCGTAGCGCTCGGCGCGGTTCTCCTCCGGTCGGTCTTTGGTTGTCCCACGTTTCAGCATGGGAATCGCCTTCCTGACAATGGAATCGTCAACCGGTGCGCGGTCTCGCCCCGCGACGTAGTCCAGCGTGCCTTGCCTCGTGCGGTCCGGCCCTGTCACCATCGCTCGTTCGCCATTGCCTGCCGGGAGACGCTCTCGTTCCTTGGCCAACCAAATCTCCTTGCGATCAATGGAGACCGTGCTTGGTGCCTCAATGGCCAAGAAGACGCGGTTTCCGCACATCCGCACGATGCGGACACATGTCACCCGCCCAATGACGATCTCTTCACCGATCTTGCGCGAAAGGACTAACATGGGGCCCCCCTAAATGAACACTACGGATTGGACAAATGCTCACTCGCTTCGCCGCGAGGAGGTCTCTTCCTGGTATGAACTCCGTTGAGGATGGCGTCAATCAAGGTGCCGGCGAACCGCTTGACATCATTCTCTGGCGCGCCGCCGGCCTGCAAATCGAACATCTCCAACAAACAGCCGAGAAACATGCGGCTCAAATCCGTAGCGTCAAGCGGGCGAAACGAGCCTTCTTTGGTTCCTTGCTCAAAGACGGTCGTCAGAATCTGCACGAAACGGGGCCGACAAGCGTCCTTGATCTCGGGCTGATACCCCATCCGTGCCAACAGCATCACGAGCCCCTTGTGCTTGGCGGAGTGTTCCAAGGCTGCCTGGACAATCCGCGACAACTTGTGCGGGGCAGGCGCGTTTGCTTTGACAACTTCTTCTACCGCTTGGAAAAACGGTTCGACCATCCGGTTGTACGTGTACTGCAACAGCTCATTCTTGTCTCGGAAGTAGTTGTAGAGACTCGCCGTCGCCACGCCCACTTTGGAAGCGACGCGGTCCATGGTCAGTCCGTCGGTCCCCTGCTCCTCAAGCACGGCACCAGCCGCATCGAAGATGGTGTCCTTCATCATCGCCTCGACACAGGCCCTTCTCGCTTTACTCAGTCGCATGTCGATCTCCTCAATGTGAATTAGTCTACAGCATACTGAATATACTTCAGAATACAATAGAAGTTTTCATGATCGACACAAGAGTTTCCGCGAAGATGCCATCTTGCTGGGTTATATTGAGTGCTACTTACGAGTTGCTACTCCGCCCCGATGAGCTCGCCCTTCTCGGCCACCGAGCGCTTCATCAGTAGTACCAGAACCACGAGTGCCACCGCCAGGACGGCACACAGCCAGAACACGTCGAAGAAGGCGAGCGACAGGGCCTGCTGCTGGCGGAGGCTGTCGAGTGTCTGCAGGCCCATCAGCTTCGACCGGGCCGGGTCGCCGGTCCACTGCATGAAGACCGCTTGGGCCTGGTCCATAAACGACTGGACATGGGGATTCAGTGGACCCAGGTTCTCGCCCAGGCGGGACAAGTGGAACTGATCACGGCGCGCCTGGATGGTCGAGGCCATCGAGGTGCCGACGCTGCCCCCCTCGGTGCGCAGCAGGCTGAGCAGTCCGACCGCCGCCCCGCGCAGATGTGCAGGAGTGTACTTGAAGGCGGCCATGTTGACCGGGGCGAACAGTATCCCCCCGCCGAGAGCCATCAGCATCCACGGCCAAACCACATGCGTGGGGCTAATCTGGAGATTCAGCCGTGCCAACCAGTAGTAAGCTGCGGCCATGACCACCAGGCCGCCCCCGATCAGCCAGCGCGCGTCAACCTGCCGGCCCAGCAGGATGCCGGTGACCACCATCGCGGCCAAACAGGAGACGCCTGACGGGGACATGACCAGCCCCGAGGCAAGGGCGTCGTAGCCCAACAGCGTCTGGAGCAGCGACGGCAGCGCGATGCTTCCGCAATACACCACGACCATAGTAGAGAACATGATAATGCAGGACATGGCGAAGTTCCGCTCGCCGAGCGCCCGAAAGTCGATGATCGGGCTGGCGGTCCGCATTTCCCGGACGATCAGCAGGATCAACCCCACCACGAACACAATCAAGAGGGTCTGCACTCGCCCGAACGGGTCGCCCAGCCAATCCCATTCCTGTCCCTTGCTGAGCATGGTTTCCCAGCAGGACATGATCAGCACCAGCAGACTCAGGCCGATGTAATCGAAGTTCAGCGGCTTGCCGCGGAACCCGGCCCGCTCCTGCTTGAGATAGTCGGGATCATTGACCACGCCGTACGCGGCGACCAGCGCCACGAGACCGATCGGGACGTTGATCAGAAAGATCCACCGCCAGTCGTAGTTGACGCAGAGCCAGCCGCCCAGCGTCGGCCCGACGATGGGCGCGATCATGGCGGCGACCCCGAACAGGGTCATGGCCGTGCCCTGCTTTTCGGCCGGGAAGGCGTCCAGCAGGACCCCCTGACTGCTCGGCTGGAGCCCGCCGCCGGCCAGCCCTTGGATAACCCGGAACAGGATCATTTGCGACAGGCTGGTGGCGAAGCCGCACATTGCCGAGGCGAGGGTAAAGATGGCGATCGACAGCAGGAAATAGTTGCGGCGGCCGAGATGGGCCGACAGCCAGCCGGTGATCGGCAGGACGATGGCGTTGGCGGCCAGGTAGGCGGTGATTACCCACTCGGAGTCGGTTTGCGCGGCGGACAGGCCGCCGGCGATGTATCGCAGGGCCACGTTGGCGATCGTGGTGTCCAAGACCTCCATGAACGTGGGCACGAGGACCACGCCGGCGATGATCCAGGGATTGACCGCCGATCGACCGACCGCGGTGGGGCTTAGTGCGATGCTACTCATAATGCGTTCTCCGAATAGGTCCTCTTTCCTTTGGGGAGAGGGCGATTCTCTAGGGTCATGGTCGAGGGTCCGTGGCTCCGGTCGGAAGCGCCGCCAACGGTTGAAGGACATCCCCCGCATGCGACCCCGTGGGCAGTTCCTTGTAATACACGTAGGGCGTCACCGACAGTCCGACGAACAAGGGTGCCTTGTCCGGGTCGTAGTCGGTCAGCTCGACCCGCACCGGCAGCCGCTGGACGATCTTGACGAAGTTGCCGGTGGCGTTCTGCGCCGGCAACAGGGAGAGCGTTTGACCGGTCCCCATGGTGAACCCGGTGATCCGGCCCTCGAACTCCCGGCGGCTGCCGTACATGTCCACCTCACACCGCACCCGCTGGCCGATCCGCAGGTCGGCCAGTTGCGTCTCCTTGAAATTCGCGTCGATCCAAATCTCCTTAAGTGAGCGGACGGCCATCAGGGCTTGCCCCGCCTGAACGGTATTACCGGGGTTGATGTTCCGGCCGACCACCACGCCGTCGATCTCGCTGACGACGTCGCAATAGCGGAGGTTCAGTTCGGCCTGCTCCAGGTCATGCCGCGCCTGCTCCAGCCCTGCCTTGGCCTGGAGCACGGCGGGCGTCGTGGGGACCAGGTCGCGAAGGATCTGGTCGATGTTCCCTTGCTTGCCGAGCCGGCGAAACTCTTCCAGCGCCTGGTTGGGCGTCAGATCGGTGAACGGCAGCGGCTGCCCGAGTAGGGTTATCGTTGTCATACAGCCGGCCAAAGCCGATCGGACTGCGGAGAAAGTCTGGTTCAGGTCCGGCGGCACATCGGTGAGGCTCTTGCCCTTTTCCGGCTGGGACACAAGGCCCAGTGACACCCGTGTCTGGGTGATCGCCTCCTGCGCCTGGATTACGGAGGCTTCCGCGACCCGCAATTGCTGCTCAAACTGGTCGTAGTCCGAGTGGCTGATGGCGTTCTTCGGCAACAACTCCTGGGCGCGCCGGTAATCGGCCCGGGCACGGCTGCGAGTGGCCTCCGCACTCCCCAGGGCGGCCACTTGGGACCGTAGGAGGGCGACCTGGGCATCGACCTGTTCGGAGGCGTTCTGGAGTTTCCAGCGTTGGACACCGAGCTGGGCCTCCAGGCCGAGGGCGGCGGACTCGGCTGCCTTCAGATTCGCCTCCGCCACGTGGACGGCGGCGCGCTTCAGGGCCACCAGCACCTGGAGTGGTTCCTTGTCGAGTTGCACCAGCAGATCCCCCTTCTTTACGCGCTGGTTGTCATCGACCAGCACCTTCATCACCTGGCCGGACACCCGCGGGGCCACCGAGGTCACGTGACCATTGACGTAAGCGTCATCGGTACTTACCGTGCTGAGCGCCGTATTGACCGATGGGACCAGGAAGTGACCGCCCAGCGTCAGCGCGGCCACGGTTCCGGCCAGCAGGAGCCACTTTCGGTGGCGATGCACGGGCGGCGTGCTGACGGGCGGTTGAGGCTGGGTGACGCGAGGCGAGCCGCCGCTCGGCGCGGCAGGCGCGTCGGAGTGCAGCGGCAGATCGGCGGCGGTAGCCAGCCTCCCGTTGGGCGATTGTGCGGCTCTGTCGTGAAGGGCTGGTGTGGCTTCGGTGCAGACGTAAGCGTCTTGAGACGTCTTGTTGGCGATTGTATTCATAATTGAACTCCTATTCTTCTGTGGTTAGGTGGTCGTGGGTTCGCTGCCTTCGGGAAGGGACGAATGAGCGATCTCGGCCACAATGGCTTTTGTCTCGCAGTCGGCAGCAACGAATTCGGCCCCTTGGCGGTGTACAGCCGCCAAGCAGGCCTTGCCTGCGTCGTCGATAAAGGTCACCCCGGTGAGGTCAACGCGGAGGGTTGCTTCGCGCTGACGGGAAAGGGTGCGCTGCCAGCACTCCGCCAGCTCTCGCACCCACGGACCCGCCAGCCTCCCTTCGAGTTGGAACGTGAGGGCCTGCCGATTATCGTGAATCGTGATTCGCAACATTGCTTACTCCCTCATCTCGCCACGATGTGATGGATTAGCATTGCCTTGCCAGTAGTTCGTTCCGGCAAACGCTACTGAACTCCCTGAGCGGGTCGATGTCATCAAGGTCATGGGTCCCGGCGACGGCGCGGATCTGATCGGTCGTTAGATTCGGCCGCCCAAACAGTTCGATGATACGATGGCAACAGGCTTCGCCCTGACGCACGACCTCTTCCCCGGACATGAGGCGAATGCAATTCAGAATCCCGTAAAGACCCATGAGCTGTTCCGGCTGTTCCAAGGAATGGGCCAGTGCGTCAACGGTCAGGCGCGAAGCCTCGGTGATCAATTTCTTGTACAACGACTCACGCTCGCGCAGCTTCCATTCCGAATGGGCACGAATGGCCTGCGTGCGCTGCGTGATCCAAGTCGTAGCAATGGAAGCGGCGGCACCCACCAAGGACCCGATCGCCGCAGCCGTTGCAGTAACTACTGTTGAATTCATCATTGCTTCTCCCGTTATCTGCGTGGCTCTTAAAGCAGAGGGCGTGCCGCGCACGCCAACATCGCCGGGGCATCTCGTAAGGCAAGCACCAGCAGGGACTTGCAGATCGGACGCAAGGAGACGGTCAGCAGCACGGAGAGGGAGTGTCAACCGTGGCGCGCCAACGGGCGGGCGCCTGCGCCAACGGGCCGGCGCTACTCAGGGCGAGAGATGTCGAGCTTCTTCATCTTCCACAGCAAGGTCGAACGCTTCATCCCCAAGCGGGCCGCGGCCCCCTTCGGCCCGCCCACCACCCAGCCGGTCTCGCGGAGGGCGCTGACGATATGCTCCCGCTCCGCGTCGGCGAGCGTGACCGCCTCGCCAGTTGGCACTGGGGTTTGTGCGGCCGCCGCCTGCAAGTCGCCCAGCGGGACCAGAAGCGACGAGCCGGGCGAGAGGATCACTGCGCGTTCGACGACGTTTTGCAGCTCGCGGATGTTGCCCGGCCAGGGGTACTGAACAAGGGCCTCCATGACCGTGGACGGGATGGTCTCGATTCGCCGCCCCATCCGCCGGGCGAATCGCTGCGTGAAATGGCGAACCAGCGGCGGGATGTCGTCGCGGCGCTCGCGTAGAGGCGGCAGCACGAGAGGGAACACGTTCAGACGGTAGTAGAGGTCGCTGCGGAAACGGCTTTCGGCGACCATCGCAGCCAGGTCGCGGTTCGTGGCCGCCACCAGACGCACGTCCACCTTGATTGTCTTGGTGCTGCCCAGACGTTCGAATTCTTGTTCCTGGAGCACGCGGAGCAGCTTGGGCTGTAGTTCCGGGGGGATGTCGCCGACCTCGTCGAGGAACAGCGTCCCCTGGTGTGCCAACTCGAAACGGCCGACCTTCTGCGAGATGGCTCCCGTGAAGGCGCCTCTTTCGTGGCCGAACAGTTCGCTCTCCAACAACCCCGTGGGGATGGCCGCGCAGTTGAGCTTGACGAAGGTGCGCTCGCGGCGCGAACTCAGGTCGTGAAGCGCACGGGCGATGAGTTCCTTCCCTGTGCCCGTCTCGCCCCGAATGAGCACCGTGGAACCGGTGGGGGCGACGGTCTCGACCTGTTTGAGGACCTGGCGCAGTGCGGCACTACCGCCGACGATCTCCCCGAAGTTGTGCTCGGTGCGAGCCTCCTCCTCCAGGTAGGCGTTCTCTTTGGCGAGCTGATCCTTGAGTGCTGCAATCTCTTGGAAGGCCAAGGCGTTATCAATGGCCACGGCCACCTGATTGGCAACGAGCTGTAGGAAGCCCACGTCCGCCGCAGCGTAGGCGGACGGCTGCTTGCTCGTGAACACCAGCGTACCCAACCGCCGCCGGGCGGTGGTCAGCGGAAGCCAGCAGAAGCTCTGGACTCCGTACGGTTTCACTCGTTCCAGGAATGCTGGCCACCGCCCTAGCTCGGCCACACTGGAAGTGAAAAGCGGTTGCTGGTCCTGCCACACCAACCCTCCCGGGTCGTCTTCAACAGGAAAAACTAGCACGGGTTGGTGTGGGGTGGGTTCGGAGGCCTCCAGCACGTGTAGGCGCATGGTGTTGCTCGCTGCCTCGTGCAGGACCAGGGCGAGGCCATCGAACTGCACCACCTGACCGAGCCGGCCGGACAGCTCCGGGAACAGCGCGGACAGATCGCGGTGCAAAACAATCGCTTCCGAAACAGCCAGCAAGGCTCGGTGTAGGTCGGCAGTGGCAGTTGCCTGCTCGTCAAAGCGATCGCTTGTCATGGCAAGAACCCTGGTCAGTCGCAATTTCGGAACGATCAGGTAGGCAATCCACTCCGGGAGTCAAACACGCTTGCACAAAACACATTCTACTACTTCTCAGGATAGCGAGCATCCCGTCAGACCGCCGGGTAGGAGTTTGCACGCATCGGGGTGACAGGCCTGCATATCGTTGGTTTTCCGAACGACCGCTTTGCCTTCGCCGCCAAGCCGATCGCGGAAGGCCGGCCCATCCGGCTGGAGTTCGCCGTGGTGACCAAGGGGAAGACGCCGGAGGTGGCCCACTACCGGGTCCCCGCCGACCTCCAGCAGATCGAACGCACGCAGCGGATCGTCGAGCGGGTCTGGGGGGCCATCGAGGCCGGCATCTTCTTCCCCAGCCCCTCGGCCATGCAGTGCCCGACGTGCCCGTTCCGTGAAGCGTGCCGGTCGTGAGGCAAGTAGGGCGGGCTCTGGTGTCTTATAGCGGAAGAAAGCACCCTCCGGCCGCGATGGCAGGATGGGTGCTTTTGTTTACCATTCAGCCGCCGGTTTCAATACCACCGGTGGACGTGACTGCGTCGATTAACGGTCCTTTTCTGCGATTCCCGAAAAACGTTATGACTCGATGGGACGCCGGCTCGACGCCGTAGCAGTTACCAGGTAACACGCAGTGCGGCCAGTGGAGCAGTAACGAAGGCAACAAGAGTGCGTCGTTTCGTTTTGCTCATCGGGCAACTTCTCCTGCCTCAAGCGTAATATCAGCTCAGATTGCCTGCCTCTGCACCACTTACTACTCTTTGCCTTATTGGGTCGTGAGCAAGTGCTCCAGCAATGCTTGAGGAGCTTTAGCCGTCCCTACGGTCCTGTACCTTTGCGATTGGCCATGATTAGGGCACTGTATCGTGCCATCGGCCCGGACCGTGAGAGTCGCCCAATTCCCTTTCTCGTAATCCAACGTCAGCCCGTCATCCTCTAACAACTGGCAGGGGCGCGGGTTCTCGCCGTAAGCAGCCAGGTGGACGGTGAAGATCGTGTGGCCGTCGATCGCCGGCAATGGCTCCGTCAAGGGCAAGAGCGTTCCCTCGCGGACGAACACCGGAGGACGCTCCGGCGTTGCCGTAACGACGAGATGCTGCCTGCCGGTCAGAATCTTCCCCGTCCAGAAATCGCGCCACGAGCCATCTGGCAGATAGACCTCGCGGCTCCAGGCGGTCTTGGCATCCTGATGTGGCGGCCTTTCGATAACCGCGATATTTCTAAAGGCAATATGTCGGGCACCGATCGACGCGTGGGCTTTGCCGATGTAGAGTGCGTACGTTCCAGCCGTGGGGATCGTGGTCTGAATGACGCCGACTTGCCAGCCCGCGGCGGTCGGAAGATCATCGACGTGGAACTCCCGCAGTTCCTTGCCTTCGGGGGTCCACAGGCGGATTCCTGCGCTCCCGGCGTCGGTCCGATAGGCGAACCGCAAGGTGCACGGTCCGGCCTGAAGTTCCAGGGAAGTTCGGGCACCCTTGATGCCCAGGCCGTCAAAATCCCTGGCGAGCTCGATGGCGCCGCCATCGGTCGTGATACGGCAAGGATCGTTGAGGGGCCGGAACTGCTTGGCATCGTCCACGACCTGGCGACGGTAATTGCTGAAGGAGTTGGAATTGGTCAGCGGGGCGACGAGCAGGTCAGCCCCGAGCATCCATTGGTCGTCAAGGTGCCAGGTATTGCTGTCCTCCGGCCAGTCCGCCACCAGCGGTCGCACCGGAGAGATTCCCTTGCGGTGAGAGTCGCTGTACGCCTGGTAGAGATACGGCACGAGCATCATGCGCAGGCGGTTGAAATGCCGCGTAATCTTGAGGAACGGGTTATCGTCCGGCAAGAGCTGGTGGTGCTCGTTGGCCGAGAGGTTCGGCTGCTGCCAAGGGAAGTGGGGGAATTGCCAGCCGTTATAGAGCATCCGCGCCGAAAAGGCCGCGGCGGACACGCGCAACGTCCAGTCGCGCTGGTCGCCGGCATCGCGCACCTCGGGCGTCCAGAGCAGTCCCTGGACGCCCGCGCTGAGGTTGTAGCGGATGTAATCGGGGAAGTCGTACTCGTCGCTGTAAATCACCATCGGCACAGGGGCCGCCCACGCATGGCTCGCGCGGACCAGCCCCAACGTCCGCCGGTTTTCCTGGCGGAAGGCGTCGGCGATGGCCTGCGCCCCGAGCCGGCCCAGGAGATTGTGCATCTGGTCGCCGTCGGCGCCGCTGGGGAAGGCGGTGAACTCCGGGAACTGCCATTCCTGATTGCAGCCGCCGTTGTTGGCCTTGGCGTCGAGCATGGCTCCGCAGATGTAGCCAGGCCCCGGCGCCGCCACGCCGTGCTGCGACACCTGCGTGAAGGTGAGATAGTACGTGCCCTCGATCTCGACGACGCGGCAGTCTTCAATGCCATAGGACTCCAAATCCCCTACGCCGAAGATGGGCGGATTGGGCCGCGGCTCGCGGAAATGCATCCCGTCGCCGCTGGCCACGAGACGCAGGTGCGACATGGTGGTCAGATAGTCCTGGCCGGCGTAGGAGATCACCCGCGGATCGGAAAGGTCGAGTTGAGGGTCGGCATTGTCGAATTCCAGGATCTTCACTCCGCCCGACTCGTCCAATACCGGGAACGAGGTCTGGTCAGGCTTCTGCTCAGGCCGCTCGGCCACGCGGAGCAAAAGCCAGGTCTTGTTCTCGAAGCGGAACACGCCCGGATTGAGCAGACACTCGATCTTCATGCCCGGCATGCTGGGACAGATGTCCGATGGCCGGAGGATGGGGTTTTCGGGAAAACGTCGGGCGAGGTCCGCCATGGTTACGGGTTTCCTGTCGATTGTTCGCTATGGTAATCCACGACCACGCCATTGACCAACAACCGCTGGCCGTCGCGAGTCACGGTTCCACTGGCCGGAACCTGCACGATCACGGCCACCGAGTCTCGGACCAAACGCAGCGGCGGCCGGCCGCAAGCCCCTCGGGCCACGAAAACGTGCGAGACCGCATCGTAGAGATCCGCGGGTTGGCTGCCGACGTCGATCTGCACGTCCTTGTCTTCCTGGTAGGGGTTGAAATAGAGGTGCGTGGGATACGCCTTGCCGCGGAAGAAGTCGGTTGCCAGGCAGTCGAGCTGAAGAATCGCCTCGTCGCTTGTACGGCCGACGATCGCCCCGAAGATGCCGGCGTGCGACGAGCCGTAGAGGCTGAACTGAGCGGTCCGCTCCAGAGTTTCCGGCCCCCAGTCGTCACGGTCGGCGAAAATCGGCTGCCTTTTGCGATTCGGCGACAACGCCTCATAGGCGATCGCATTGTGGGTAAACCCTTTCAGGTCGGCGGCACTCTGGTATTTGTCCGGGAGTTCCTCAGGATAGAACAGTCGGGCCGCATTGGCCGCGTTGAGCATCCACTTACCGATCGCCCGGGCGAAACGCGGATCGTAGCGAACTAATGGTCAGTTCACCACCAGGGAGGTCAACCACGATCTCCCTTGTCCGCAAATCTATTACCTCCAGGGTTTATGTCCTTCGGCCCATCGGCGTGGTATCCCCAGGCATTCTGGCCGAGACCGTCAATTGGGGCGTGAGCACAGCGTCACGGCCATCATCATGGCTGGCCATATTGCCACGAAACTCATTCCGCCGCGGTCGGCTCTTGTGCGGCGAATCGCGAGTTCCGCGCAGGTCGATAGGCGCGTAGCGACAACTCCCTCACCGTCACCGTTCCGACCCCGTTGGCCACGACCTCGATTTCGTTGGGTGCGTCGAACTTCAGATAGGGCGTGATATTCAGGTCCAGCCGCGGGCCATAGACGTGGTGGTGCCGGCGGCACATTTGGCCGTTGGTGATGACGTACAATAGTGCGGGACCGCGCTGCCCGCCCAGGGCATGGATCACAACCGTCTGACCCTGCCAGTTTTTCGGAACGTGGACCGTCGTGCGCGCCATGAGGCCGGTAAACTCACCCGGCAGGTGCACGGCGACCGTGCGGGTCAAGGCGTCGGCGCTGGGCTCCCATAGGCCGGCGAGCGACAGTTCCCGCACCGGGCGAGGCTCATACTCCAACCAGCACGTACCGCGCAGGCCCTGGGCAAAGCGGCCACCCTTGACCTCCAGAGCGATCTTGTGCCTGCTGCCGGGTTTCAGCGTGTCGTTGAGCACAAGCTCGATCGGACCGCTGTTGAAACCGCGGATCTCTTGACCGTCCAACAGTGCGCGCCCCTGGTCGAGGAACGTGCTCCCGACCCAACTGCTCACGTGCAGATACACGTTGCCGTCCGTCCAGGAAGCGGGGACGGCAAAGTCATGAGAGAAGACCGCACTGCTCACGGGCGACGTGACCAGGTAGGTCCAGGGGCCGAGGCTGACGTTCCGTAGCGAGGCGCCGCCAACGGTGGTGAACCGATCGTCTTGCATCGGCGTGAGCGTCCAGCCGTCGGTCAAATCCAGCACGCAATCGTATCGCTCGGGAGTGAGGACTCTGCCGGGCGCGTTGCCGCCTTGCCACCACGTGCTCTGGAGGCGAAGCCACTCGGCCGGGGCCTGGCAAATATCGCCGCGCGGGACCAGCAGGGCGCGTAAATCGGTAGGCGACATCCCAGAGAGTGCGTAGTTCTGGCGGCCTTGCTCGGCGGTGGCCGTCACGGGCCGCTGTGCCGCCACGTCCCATGCCCATGCTATCCCACGGCGAGGCAGCGACAACGTCATGGTCTTTGCGTCCTTGTCCTGATTGCACACCAAGTAGACATCATACAGGCCGTTGTTGCTGACCATGTGCCGGCCCCGCGGGGCATCGTGGAGTTTGGTCTGACCGGAGATCAGGTGCCCGTTGACGCGTGCGTCGTCTCGGTTCCGATACCCACAGTAGGCCAGGATGTCGTTGACGAACCTGGCCTGAAGCGCCGGCGCTCCCCACCAAGGGCGATCGTTGAAGAACTTCAGGCCGACGATGAAAACCCGCCCTTTGCCCAGCCTGCGCAGGCCGACCGCCAGCGAGTTGTCGTGTTTCCATCGCATCAGCGGCTGGATGTCGCCCGGGCCCGGTCTCAGTCCGACTCCATTGCCGGCCAGGTTGCCATTGCCGGCGTTGGTGTTCAGGCCCAGTTGGCCGTTGTCGCGGTTGGGGCGGCCGTACTCGTGGTCGCCAGGCATCGTCAGACCGACGCCGTTAGCCGCCAGATTGGCTTTGTTCCAGAATGCCGTCGGGAAGACCTTCTGGCCGGGCTCCAAGGTCACCGGCTTCCACTCGTACTCGCCGCTGTCCTTGACCTTGCTGGCCCACAGAACCTCACAGCCGGTCAGTGTGCGGATGGGCCATGCGTCGGGCTGATCCTCCGTATGACGGCCGGTCTGGACCAGCGTGACGAAAGTCCCGCCGGCCTTGACCCAATCAACGATCTTCTGGACCAACTCCGGGCTCATGATGCTGGTCTGCTCGTCGTAGACCAGATCGTACCTGCTGAGCATCCCGCCCATGACGTCGCGTTCCGTCAACAGGTCGGCCGGCACATCGAGAAGGCCGCTTACGTCGGCTCCCCAATAGCCTCCGTTGGGAATCGTGGTTGCGTCCCGATACCAGGGCCAGCCCTTGAGTCGTTCGCAACGGACTCCGGCCAGACCGGCAACGCGCGTCGGCGGCAGGTGGTACTTGCCCAGCAGGTGGATCATGGGCTGCTCGGAGTCGAACCAGGCTTTCATCTCCGCGTCCCAGAGGATGTTGCCCACATGGATGAAGTAGTTGTACGAAGCCACTCCTTCCAACGCGATGAGCGACCAGTACTGCTTGAGGGCGGCCAGGTTTGACGCCGGGCCGCCGGGCTCGGCGGAAGATGGCAACCCGACGCTCCGCATCAGACGCGGCTGGAGATCGCCGAAGAAGGCCGACATGTAACCGGTATTGTGGAAGAAGCCGCCGTAGGCTAGGGCCAAATTCTTCGCGTAATCGATCACTGCATCCGGGGCGGCCAGGCTGATGGGGCGATTGGGGTCGACCCCGCGGATCGCCTCCAGGCCGCGGCGGATGCAGTCCACCCGGGTCCAGGTCTGCCAGTCACGGAAATCAACCCAGCGGGCGTTCATCGCCTTGCCCAGACGAGGATACGACACGGGCTCGCGATCGCTGAGGTAAACCCGGTAGCCGATAAAGCCCTGCGGCAGGTGCACGGCCAGCATGTGATTGCCGGCCTGGGGGGCCTCGCTCAGCCGGGCGATGGTTATGCCGATACCGATCTGCCGGACGTCCCGGGTGACCGGCTGGCCGTCCCAGTAAACCACCACCGGGCTCGCGGCATTTCGCTGGTTCAGGTCCCATAGGTATAGGTAGACGGGCTTGCCCGGGCGGGCGCCGGCCCAGGCGTCGGGGATATGTACCGCCCGGCGGAACCAGCGGGGCTTCTTCGTCAGGAACATCTGCCGGTCGTGGCCGGGCGAGACGATCTGGCCCCAGCCCGTGGTGTCCAGGTCGGTCGCAAAGAGACGTTTTTCGACGCCCTGCCGCTCCGTCGCTTCCATGACCTTCCACGTGCCGGCGAGGTCCAGGGCCTCGGCGCCGCCGCCCATGAAAAGGGCCAGTTCGGGCACACGGACCTCGTCCCAGGAAACGTACCTCTGGCCGTAGCGATTGCTCACCTCGGGCAGCGACAATCGTCGTTCTTCCCGGAGGTAGCGACGGTAAGAGGCGTCGGCCAGCGGGCCGAACTCGGTCAGCAAGTCGAACTCGCCGTGCGCCACCTCGCAGTGCGGCTCCATGATCGTCGAGCAATTCGGGTCGTCGGCATACCGGCGGACCCACTGTTGCGACAGGGCCAGAAGCTCGTCTTTGCCCCGGACGGAGCACCAACTGCAGAAGCCGGCCGCACCCATGTAGGGCTCGTTGACGCTGTGGTAGTTGCCGACGTAACCGGGCATCTTGGCGATCGTCTCAGCGCGGTACCGATTGGCCCACCAGGGCATGTTGTCGTTGAGCGTGGGCTGGATCTGGAAATCCAAACCGTAGCGATGGCACGCCTGCGACGTCCAAGCCGTGTCGGCATAGTCATTCATTCCCGCACCACGGTCGTGCGCGAACTGGTGCATCCAGTAGACCATGCCGGTGTGGTTGCGGGCGGACCACTCGTACTCGGAGCTGTAATCGTACGGCTTGCGGAAGTCGTAGCCCCGGGCTGCCAGTTGTGGGAAGTCCTTCTTGTTGGGCGCGTACCACAACCAGTTGTAGAAGGACCAGCCATGCTTGTCCCACTTGTCCAGATAGGCGGGAACGGAGACGGATGTGGTGAACGTGGCCCGAGCCAGGGCATGCTCGGCCGCCAAGCCCACCGTGCCGGACTTCTCGCCCGCGACGATCACCACGGTCCGGTCGGCGAAAGCGGCGAGAATCCAGCCCTGGTCGGTGACCTGCCAGGCCGGCAAATCGCGGCCTCCCACAACGGCCAGCTTGCCGGCCGTTACGCCAGGCAGGGCTTGCAGGTCGGACAGGTACTTGGCCAGCAAAAGTTCCGCCTTGGCTTGGCTCTGGCAGGTAATGCGCAGGACGGAGGCCTTGGCTCCTTGCGCGGACGAGCTTTTCATCTCCGCAGAAATCGTCCCGTATCCCCGCAAGTTGACGGCCGGGAGAATCGGCACCGTTTGCGGCCCCGACGTTGCGGCGGACTCGGTGGCTTGCACTGCCGACGCCCAGGCCACGCCGGCGCCGTGGATCTTAACCGGGTCGCCCGCCCCAAAGGCGGTGGGGGACACGGCCATCACGATCGTGGCCGACAACCAATAAGCAACAGGAGCCAACTTACGCCACATGATCGTCTCCTATGCAAACGCGTTTGAGGATCCGCACGCCCGTGCCACGGCTGGCCGGTCTTCCAACAGGCCTGGCACCAGTTTACCACGAAGTATGCGCGGTCGTCAGGAACGGCCTGCGTCAGATTCGGGCCGAGTGGCGGGGTCGGACGGCCGGCGGGTATCCCCAAGCTGGAAAGGCACCGGCGCAGCAGCGGCCGTGGCGGAGTTACCAGCCGCTCGGACGTCACGCTGGGCGCCGAGATTTGCCAGCCCCAGCGGGTTGAACTATGATAGTCCGAGTTGTTTCGGATGCTGCGGACTGGTACCGCCCGGCTGGACACCCCGAGGAGAACTCCAATGCGTCTTTCGAAAGTAGCGATGGAATTGATTCTGGCGTCGACCGCCGTTCTGGCCGGGTTTCCGGCATGCCTAGCGGCCGACGTGTTGTCCGCCAAAGAAACGTCGGCCGATCGCGAGGCCCGCATGAAGTGGTTCCGTGAAGCGAGGTTCGGCATGTTCATCCATTGGGGCGTTTACTCCGTGCCTGCCGGCGAGTGGAAGGGCAATAAGGGCTACGGCGAGTGGTTCCTCGAACAGACCAAGATGCCCGTTTCGGAGTACGAGAAGTTCGCTCAGCGGTTCAACCCGGTGAAGTTCGATGCCAAGCAGTGGGTGGAGATAGCCAAGAACGCGGGTGTGAAGTACATCGTTATTACCAGCAAGCATCACGACGGCTTCGGTATGTATCGCTCCGAGTTGACCGACTGGTGCATCAAGTCGACCCCCTTCCAACGCGACCCGCTCAGGGAGTTGGCCGCTGCCTGCAAGGAGGCGGGGATCACGTTCTGCCTCTATCACTCGATCATGGACTGGCATCATCCCGACTGGGGGCAGCGGCGGAAGTGGAACGATAAGGCCCCCGCTACGCCCCCAAACATGGATCGCTACACCGAGTACATGAAGGGGCAGCTCAAGGAGCTGGTGACCGGCTACGGCCCGCTGGGCATCCTCTGGTTCGATGGTGAGTGGGAAGCCCCCTGGACCCACGAACGGGGCGTGGACCTCTATCGTTACGTCCGCTCGCTCCAGCCAAGCATCATCGTCAACAACCGGGTCGGCAAGGCGCGGAGCGGGATGAGCGGCATGGATCAGGGCAAGGACCGTGCCGGCGATTATGGCACGCCCGAGCAGGAAATTCCCGCCACGGGCTTTGGGCCGGGCGTCGACTGGGAATCGTGCATGACCATGAACAACCACTGGGGCTACAACAAGGCCGACCAGAACTGGAAGTCGACGCAAATGTTGATCCGTAATCTGATCGACTGTGCCAGCAAAGGGGGGAACTACCTTTTGAATGTCGGCCCGACGAGTGAAGGGCTCATCCCCGGCCCCAGCGTCAAGCGGTTGGCTGAGATCGGCCAGTGGTTAAAGGTCAACGGCGAGTCGATCTATGGCACCACCGCCAGCCCGTTCAAGAAGTTGGCTTTCGGCAAGTGCACGCAGAAGCCGGGCAAGCTCTACCTGCACGTCTTCCAGTGGCCCCGGGACGGCAAGGTCCTGGTGCCGATTGCCAACGAAGTGAAAAAGGCGTACCTCTTGGCCCAACCCACCGTCGCGTTGAAGTCGGAGAAATCGGATGCCGGTCAGACGCTGATCATGCCAGTCGCAGCGCCGGACACCAATGCCAGCGTGGTCGTCGTGGAGATTGAGGGGGCTGCGGACGTGCTTGCCGGTTCGCCGGCACTACGTCAGGCGCCCGATGGCTCGATGACCTTGCCTGCCGAGGAGGCGATCACGCACGGCAGACAGATCAAGTTCGAGAGCGGATCGAACCGCGATTGTATCGGTTGCTGGCTCAACTCGAGCGACTGGGTCGAGTGGCAATTCGACGTCACCAAGCCCGGCAAGTTCCAGGCCACGGCGGAAATCGCCTCCCAGGGCACCGGCTCGTTCACGGTCGCGGTCGGCGCCCAGAAGCTCGACGCGAAGGCTCCCAACACGGGCAACTACGGGAAGTTCCAGAGCGTGGCGCTCGGGGTGATCGACCTGGCCAAGCCCGGCAAGACGACCCTCAGTGTCAAGGCCGCCGCTGCCCGTTGGCAACCGCTGAACGTGCGGTCGATCAAGCTGGCACCGGCCAAGTAAGGGCCGACCGCATTGGGAAACGCATGCGTGGAATCTGTAGAAAACTTACTCTCACTGCCCTGCTGCTGTTCCCGTCGGTGTTGGGGCATGTTACGCCGGTCCGCGACGGCGTGGGCGGGGTCAAAATGAACTTGCAGAGTGCGACGCCCACTTCGGTCGACGAACGAGTTGGCGCAGCGGCGCGCTTGCAGCCGTAAGTGTCTCCAAGCAAAAGGAACGCCCGATGACCCCCCGTAACACGAAACACACAATGCATCGTCCACGTTTCTGGTTCGGCGCGGCGGTTGCCGTCCTCTTGTTCACCCACGTCCCCGCGACCGCCATCGTGGCCGCCTCCGGCCCCCCGCCCGCCGATCCCGCCACGGACTGGAAGCGGAGCAAACCCGACGTAGTCGTTTACCTGCCGAAAGGGGGCTCGCAGCACGACGGCGATAACGAGATGTTCATCGTCTTCAAGGCGCCCAAGAGCGATGAGTTGCTCGGTATGTGGACGCAAAGTAGCGTCGAGGGCCGCGGCGACAATCGCATCATGGTCTCGCGATCCGGCGACGGCGTCCATTGGTCTGCGCCGACGCGCATCGCCGGCACGCAGCCCGGGACGAAGGAACCGCAGGCGAGTTGGGGCGTTCCCATCGTTGCGCGGACGGGGCGCATTTATTGTGTTTACCTGAAGGAGCAACCACGAGCCGAAACCGGGCAGCGGCAGGAATCGGGCGGCATGGGCTGCCTTTACAGTGATGACAACGGCAAGGCATGGAAAGCGGGCGCCGACATTCCGATACCCCGGAACCGGTTCGACCATCCCAACCCAACGATTCCCAAGAGCTACTGGCTTTGGACGACCGCGACGCGCGACCGGCACGGGCGGCAGTTGCTGGGATACACCGCGACGACCAGCCAGGCGGTCAAGAAATGGCCGTCGACGCTGTGGGTCCACAAAGACAGCCGCTGCGTCTTTGTCCGCTTCGAGAACGTTGACGACGGGCCGGACCCGAAGGACCTGACGGTCACCTGGCTGCCGACGGACGGCGAGGGATTGGCGGTTCCGAACCGCATCTTTCCGGACATGTCCGTCGCCCAGGAACCTTGCGTGGTATTGCTGCCCGATGGCAGATTGCTCGTATCAATGCGGACGATGGCCGGCGCGATCTGGTATAGCGTATCCGACGACGATGGCGCCACGTGGCGAAAACCGGAGCCGCTGCGTTACCGCGACGGCGGCGACCCTGTCCCACAACCGCTGGCGCCCGCGCCGATCTACCCCTTGGCCGACGGCAGTTTTCTGCTGGTGTTCCACAACAACGACGGCACGCACGGCGACCATAGCCAGTGGAAACCGAAATGGAGCGTCAACGAGGCCAACTACCTGCGCAACCCCGCGTTCATCGCCGTGGGCGAATTCCGGTCAGTCGCGCATCAGCCGATATGGTTCAGCGCGCCGAAACAGATCCTCGACACGCAAGGCGTCATTGTCGGCCCGAAGAACACTGCCGAAATCGCCACCTATCCGAGCCTCACCGAATGGCGCGGCCAGCGCGTTCTCTGGTATCCCGACCGCAAATTCTACCTGCTCGGCAAATATCTGCCCGATGCATTGCTCGCCGGCATGAAGGCGCCGGTAATGAAGGAGCCGTGAACGAGCCAGGGGAAACCGAAATGGAGCGTCAACGAGGCCATCTACCTGCGCAACCCCGCGTTCAAGAGAGCCTTGAGTTCGTTCTTGACAATGGAATTCCCAGGCGACACAATCGTGTGCGGGAAACGTACCCAGCCCCGCTGCATGGGCAATCTCGATGGAAGGGAACTCGGCATCATGTCCAAACGTTACTCACGCCGCGCGTTTCTCCAGGGTTCTACGGCTGCGGCCGGCGTTGCCGCGCTGACGGGCGCCCCCTTCGTGCTGGCCCAGCAGTCGCCGGCCGACAAATTGCGCGTGGCCGTGATCGGCGTGGCGGGCATGGGCGGCTATAGCATGGTTTCCGCCCTTCGCGAACAACTCGTCGCCATCGCCGACGTGGACGAGACGAAGATCGCCAAGGCGATGAAAGACAGTGTCAAGGAGCAGGCCAAACCGAGAATCTTCTACGACTATCGCAAGATGCTCGACGAGTGCCGCAACGACATCGACGTGGTTTTGATCGCCACCCCCGACCACCACCACGCCCCGGCCGCCATCCGCGCCATCCACGAGGGCAAGCACGTCTTTTGCCAGAAACCGCTGGCCCACAATATCGCCGAATGTTATGCCCTGGCCAAAGCCGCCCGGGAGAAGAAGGTCCTCACGCAGATGGGCAACCAGGGCTATTGCGGCGAGGCGATTCGCCGCGTGGCGGAATATATCGCCGCCGGGGCCATCGGCGCGGTCACCGAGACCCACACGATCCTGGACCGCAACTTCGGCGGCACGGGCGGGCGGCCCGCTTCCAAGCCGGTCCCGGCCGGTCTGCATTGGAACGAATGGATCGGCCCGGCGCCCTATCGCGACTACCACGACGGCCTGCATCCTTTCTCGTGGCGCGACTGGAAGGCTTTCGGCACCGGTACCATTGGCGACATGGCCTGCCACCGGGTGGCCTTCCCCTTCATGGCGCTGCGGCTGTGGGAGGTGAAGGAGTTCACCGTCGAGTGCATCCATACCAAGAATGGCAGCGAGGAGAAGTATCCCCAGGACAACGTCGTCTGCTACCACATTCCGGCACGGAGCGATTTCCCGGCTTGTAAGTGCTACGTCTACGATCACCAGAAGCTGCGTCCCAAGGTGATGAAGGAGTTGGAGAGGAAGTACCAGACCAAGTGGAGCGGCGAGTCTACGCTTTTCGTGGGCGCCAAGGGCTATCTCGACAACCACGCGCGGGTCATCCCCGAGTCGGAGCACCGAAAATGCCCGGTCCCACCCAAGACATTGGTACGCGCCAAGGCCGGCGGCCCTGTCGAGGATCTCTACGCCTGCATCCGCAGCGGAGGCGCCCCGGTTTCCAATTTCATCGACGCGGGCGGCCCGCTCACGGCAATGGCCCTGACCGGGCACCTGGCCCAGTACGCCGGCATTGGCGGCCGGATCGAGTGGGACGTGGAAAAGATGCAGTGCACCAACAAGCCGGAACTGAATAGATTCGTCCGCCGCGAGTACCGCAGCGGATGGGAAGTGTAGCACGGCAGGTTGATGCGCGCTCGATCACGCAATACGTCCTGAGTCGAGACGCGACCGTCAACGATTGGGAAGATTCATTTACAGAAGGTCATTACTCTACCTCATTTGTCCTCCATTACATTCGAGATCTTCAGGATCAGGAGTTCAGTTATGAAAACACGGATTATGACCGACGAGGTAACAAGCAGGCGTGCATTTCTCGGCGGCGTGGCAGCCCTTGCGGCCGCTGCCATCGTGCCCCGACGCGTGCTGGGAGGGGAATCGCCACGGATCGCCGCTGCCGCGGCAGGCAAACCGAACTCCGTCGTCAACGGGGTGCGCATCGGCTGCATTACGTACAGCTACCGCGGCGGCATCAATACGGCGGAAGATACCCTCAAGGCCCTGATTCAGGATGGGCTCAGCGAAGTCGAACTGATGGGTGGGCCGATCCAGATGTATGCCGGCTTGCGCGGTGCGGCCGCCCGCGGTCGCAAAGGTAGTCCTGCGGCGCAAGCGGCGAAGCCGACCGACGCCCAGTGCGAGACGCAACTGGCGAAGTGCCGAGAGCTGCGCAAGATGTACAACGATGCGGGCGTTAACATCCACCTCGAGAAGATCGGCTTTGGCCAGTCCGACGAGGAGATCGACTTCAATTTCCAGGTGGCCAAGGCGCTGGGTTGCGTGGGTATCACCACCGAGCGTTCGGAACCGCTGGCCAAGAAGCTTGCGCCTTTCGCCGACAAGCACAAGATCTGGGTTGCTTTCCACAACCACACCAACAATTACCCCGTCATGGACAAGACCGACCCCATCCTCTCTTATGGCCAGTACATCGGCTTCAACTTCGATGTCGGCCATTATTTCGCCGGGACCAAGGGACTGTCTCCGATTCCCGTGATCGAGAAGTATCACGACCGCATCCTCAGCCTTCATCTGAAGGACCGCACCGCGGACGGCGGCAACCTGCCATGGGGCCAGGGGAAGACGCCGATCAAGGAAATCCTGCAGTTGATGAAGAAAGAAAAGTGGACGTTCCCGGGCGACATCGAACTCGAATATAAGATTCCGCAAGGCTCAGACTCTGTGGCGGAAGTGGCCAAGTGCCTGCGGTACTGCAAGGAGGCGCTCGCCTGATAGAGGACTTTACGGCCGCTGCGGACACCGCTGGAACCGACGGCAGACCTGTAACTCGCCTTATACTCCCAGGCTCGCCAAACTCGTCATGATTTGGTCCAGCATGCCCGTGATGGACGGGTGTTTTGACTCGAATTGTTCGATCAATGCCGCAAGGCGAGCACGCATCGTGGCCCTGTGCCCGGGGTTACCCAAATCCTGAAGCTGCTGCTCAAGATCGTTAATCAAGCTGTTGACGCGATCCTTGACCGGAGCAGCTTCCGGTCCAAGGGCGCTTAGTTCGCATCGTAGCCGTTCCAAGGTCGTGTGAAGATCGTCCTTATTCATAACCGTCAACTCCCACGTTGGACCGCATTTATCGGCCTCGTTTGTCGGCATACTGCCAGCCGTCCTTCCTTCACGCTCTTTCGGCGGCCGCTGCGGTAAGATTATTCTGGACGAACGGCGTAGTCAAGCGCCCGGCAAGCCCCCAATCACCTTTGGGGCGGGAAGTGCTGCATCAGCCCAAGGAGGTCTTCGCCAACAGGAGGGCTTGTTGTTTGCCGTTCGGCTTTTCTGGACCCTGTTTGCCATCGCATAGATCCTTGGCTCGGGTTCAGTTCCGCCGTTTGCCTGGGGGCGCCGATCGAATCTTTCGACGGAGCGTCGCTGCAATGACCGTCGCCAGACGCATCCCGCGGCGATCCGGTATTGTATCGCATCGTAATCGATAATTACAGTACGGAGCACCCCGCTGTTGTACGCAGGCAGAAACGTCCCCTCTTTCTCACAGATAGAAATGTCCCCTTGGTGAAAGGATTGCGAGTATTCAGGGTGGGGCCTGCGCCGTGGCATCGAACCGTTCGCCCCGCCGTCACCGTACGCAGCTACCGAAGGCAGTGCAGCTTTCGCTCGCCACGCCAGCGGTTGACGAGGACCAGGGCACGTGGATCGACCTTCAGCAACCGCACCAACTGCGACGGCGTACAGCGGAGCACCTCAGCCGCCCGCTTCGGATCGGCATCCAAGGCGGCCAGCACGTCCAAGACTTCCGCCAATAACGCCGGGAAGGCGTCGTGCGAAGCGCTCACCTTCAGCACGCCGCCCCCACTACGCGATTGCCAGAGAGGACTGGGCACGTGGGCCGGGCCGCAGGGTTGCCGGACTTCCAGGGCCAGGTTCATCCGCAGCCGAAACAACGCCAGCGAGCGATTCTGCGCTTGGCTGCGGCGCTCGTTGGCTTCCGCACGCACGCCGGTAGGCCGATGGAGAAGATTGACGGCGGTCTCCACCTTATTGCGATGCTGTCCACCAGGGCCCGAGCGGCGCAACCGCCGCACTTCGCACTCGGCCCAAAGTTGTTCCGGACTGTTCGCCGCCGGATGGTGGTATGGCTCGGCCATCATTTTCCCGTGTCAGAGCCCAGGACCGGAGCGACCGTTTTGGCCATGACCCGTGCCATTTTCTCTCCGCGGCCGCCCCGCCCGGCAGCGTCCCAGACGAGCAGCGTCACGCGGTAGTTCTCCCTCAATGGTAACTCCCGCCGAAGAGCGATACCACGACCCGGCGGTGACTTCTGTGCTGGACGGTCTGGGAATCGCCTGAATCAGCCCGGATCGCTCCAGGGCCCGCCGGGCGACATTCCCGGTTTTGCTCGCGAGGAAGCGGGGGGATTGAAGGCCTCGGCATGACTTGGTACCCTGCACAGTCTATGGATTGGCGGACGCCCAAGGGATCGGCGGGTGGATATTAGCTCGCCCACAGGGAGACCCTGACGCACGCCGAGGCAAGAGGCGGTATGCCGGACACCACAACGCGTCCACCGAAGCATGCCCCAAGGAACCATTGGTAAAGGAAGCCCGCCAAGGAGGTTCACACGATGACCGGCCGTCGGGCAATAATCCTATCAGGAAAGTGTCTTTGACCCCCAGGAGAACAACCATGTTGCGAATCTCCCGTCGCCTGTTGATGATGATCGCCGCTCTGGTCGTGCCGACCGCCTTATGCCCGACGCACGCGTTTGCCCAAACGCTCGCCATCGGCGCCAAAGCTCCCCAGTTTTGGCTGCCGGGGGTCGACGGAAAGACCTATCGTCTGGATGATTTTCGCGATGCGAAGATCCTGGTCGTGGTGTTCACCTGCAATCACTGTCCGACGGCCCAGGCCTACGAGGATCGCATCAAGCGGTTGGCCGCCGACTACAAACAGCGCAAGGTGGCGCTCGTGGCCATTTCGCCCAACGATCCCGCAGCCGTGCGATTGGACGAGTTGGGCTATAGCGACCTGAGCGACTCGTTCGAGGACATGAAGCTCCGCGCCAAGGACAAGCAATTCAATTTCCCCTACCTCTACGACGGCAAGGAGCAGAAGGTCTCGCGGGCTTACGGGCCGGTGGCCACGCCGCACGTCTTCGTGTTCGACCGGGAGCGAAAACTGCGATTCGTCGGCCGTATCGACAACTCGGACAATCCCCAGCGTGTGACCTCCCAGGATACCCGAAACGCCATCGACGCGATTTTGGCGGGCACGCCCGTGCCGGTCGAGAGGACCAAGACCTTCGGCTGTTCGATCAAGTGGTCCGACAAACGCGACTCGGTGGAGAAGTCGCGGGAAGCCTGGGCCGAGGAAGAGGTCGATCTGGAGCTGATCGACGAGTCGGGGCTGCGGGCTTTGGTGAAGAACGACGGCCAGACGCTTCGCCTGATCAACGTGTGGGCGACCTGGTGCGGCCCTTGCGTGGCGGAGTTGTCCGAGTTCGCCGCCATGAACCGGATGTATCGCCGGCGGGACTTCGAGTTGGTGACCGTCTCGGCCGATGCCCCGGAGGAAAAGGCCAAGGCCTTGGGGGCGCTCAAGCGGAAGCAGGTGTCGGCCACCAACTACCTTTTCTCAGGCAACGACAAATACAAGCTGATGGACACCATCGATAAGGAGTCCACGGGGGCTCTGCCGCTCACGATTCTCGTAGCCCCCGGCGGCAAGGTGCTGTATCGAAAATCGGGACCCTGCGAACCGCTGGCGATCAAGCGGGCCACCGTCGGTTACTTGGGACGGACTTACCAGTGACTCGCATCGCGTCCCATGCGGTGCTTCGGGAAAAGTCTGTGGTCGCCGTCCGGCACGGGCGCGGCAACGACGCTCGGGATCAAGTTCGGCGGCGACTCACGGCCGCTCGACGAGGATCGCCCGGGGTGCGTTGTCGAACGGTCGAACTGGAGCAGCAATAATCCGTAAACGGTAAAACGGTGGAAGCTCTCGGGCATTTGCCGGAAACGGTTGCCGGGAAGCGGTTTACGCATTGGAGCCGACCGGCCGGTTAGCGTGGAAAATATGATCCTCCGTTCGAGGGGTGACAAAGGGCCGTGTTGCGGTTGATAAGATTGCTCACGGTTCCCTCGCGCTCATTGACGTCCGGCTCAATCGGTGCCGAGACTTGCACGGCATCCTACCGCGGCGGCTGGCACAATTTCAAGCAGAAAGTCGACGGGTCGTTTCGACTCCGCCGGGATATGCGACGGAATTCTCTGCGCATGCCGGGGGAGGAGAAGGGAACGGAATGAATTCCGTTGTACGATGCGGACTTTGCAGTCCTCGCAGGCCCGGAGGCTTCTCGTCGGCGATCGCGATGCTGAGTTTACGCGCGCTGGGCTTTGGGGCGGCCCTTGCCGGGCCCCCCCAACTTTTTCTGTGCCTTCGCCGCTGATGACCTCAGTTTTCACGGCTTTCCGACGATTCGTTTGACGAGACGGCAATTTCGCAGCGGTTTCGCCGGAAAAGTCGGGGCGGCGGCGAATTGCCGGTCCAGCTTCAAGAAACCGACGTTTTTTGACTTCTTGCGTTGAGCAGCGAGCGAGCTACGTTCGTCCAACGTGAGGATCATCGGGGTCGGCTGGGGGCAGGCATAAATCCGTTCATAGCCTATACGGATCTTCATGGTGCGATCCTCCCGACCGCCAGCGCAGCCCCCAGGGCATGTTCTGGCGGCTCGATTTGCAGTCCTGATTGTACGGCCGGCTACCGGCAAAGCCCCGCACTGCGGTTCGCGAGCGCCCCGCGCAGCGATTCGATGATCACCTTGCGCATGGCGGTCCACTGTCGACCGGCCGTGAAAACGTGCTTCTGGTTGATCTCCAACTCGATTCCCACGTAGGCGTCGGGCGGCAAATGCCGACGAAACCAAGTGGTCAGACCATCGCCTTTACCAGCATACGGATAATTGCGGCGGACGGTGAGATCGGGCGCACAAGTTCTGAGAGATGCCTTCCAGCGCTCGCACAGCTCCCCCTCGCGCTGTCGAGCCGGGTCATAGAGCAGTCCGATATCGGCGTTGCGTACCTTGCCGTCGAGCTTGGGCGTAAAGCTGTGGGAAGAGAGGTGGATCACGAGCCCGTCGTCCGCGACGGCGCGTCTGACCAAACGCTCGGCTTGGGCCCGATAGGGCTGGTAATAACGCTTCAATATCCGCCGCCGCACCTCGGCAGGCGCTTTGCGGATCGCTTCGCCATGGAGACGCGGATGACCGACGGATCGATTCAGGTCAACGAGCAGGCGGCTTACAGTGGAGACCAGCAGCGGCGCTGCAAATGCCGCTGCCAGCGCTCTTCCCATGACCAGCGCGCCGGGATCGTAGCCGCGGTGAGATTCCAACTGCCGCTGATGGCCATGAAACAGGCCGCGATACAACACGGGAATCCGGTTGCCGCCGTGCTCGCAGGTGATCACGATAGGCCATCGGTTGCCGGACTCCCCGTCCACATCGCGTCCATCGAGCGCCACGGTCCACGCCAGCATGTTATCGCCCTACCAGTCCAGGTTCGGCAGTCGGCCGAACGCCTGCCGCAAGCCTTCACTCCATTGCTTGCTGAGCGCTCTGAAATACTCATCCTCCTCGTCGAAGCGGCGGCGCATTCGCACTTCAAGACTGTCCCGTTTGTAACAGATCAGATCGATCGGCATGCCGACGGACAAATTGCTGCGCATCGTCGAGTCGAACGAAACGAGGACACATTTTGCCGCGTCGTTCAGCGAGGTTGAACGGGTAACTACCCGATCGACGACCGGCTTCCCGTACTTGGTTTCACCGGTCTGTAGATAAGGCGTCTCCACGCTCGCCTCGATGAAGTTGCCTTCCGCGTAGATTCGGAAAAGACGTGGCGCCTCGCCCTTGACCTGGCCGCCGAGGATGAACGACGCGTTGAAGCCGATATCGTTCTCCGTCAGGTGCTGGCCGTCGCGGCGATCGACGTCCCTCATTGCGTCCGACACCAGCATCGCGGCATCGAAGATCGACACCGCGCTCCATAGGTTGGGCACGCCGTCCCTGGCGCCGCGCTGCTTCAGCAAGCTGACGACGGCCTGGGTCCCGGCCAGGTTGCCCGAACTCAATAGAACGATGACCCGGTCACCAGCGCGTTCGAACACGGTCATCTTGCAGAATCGCGCGAAATTGTCGACCTCTGCATGGGTACGCGAGTCCGACGCAAGAATCAGTCCGGCGTCGAGCATGATGCCTACACAGTAGGTCACGGCTGTTTCTCTCCGTTCAATCGAGATCGATAATAGGCCCGGTCTGTGCTATCGGAACATGGGACTGGGCTGCCATCTTATTCGGTAATCCGCGCTGGCCGGCGGAGATCGAGAGTCATCGGATCGTCGGTATTGTGGTCGCCCTTGGGCAGCGGCGCCGGTCCGGCCGAATGCCCCATGGCCTGGAATCGCGAGGCCCGGCGACGTTCGGCATCGAGGGCGTTTACTGGGAAATATGGAAAGTTCACGCCGCCCGGCTGGGAGACATGCCCCACGTGCATGTTAGGGATCCGCTTGCATTTGGATTCTATGCTTGTCCTGATGGATTACCATAACCCGAGTGGCAACTCTGAAACGGAAGGCCAGCACGAAGCAGCAATAGGCCCTAGAGAGATTGGCAGACTTCCCTGCCCGCTGGTCGGCAGATGGTCAGAAAACGGACCTTAATCAGTATGCTGGATGGCGCCCGCGTCGCGTTGGCCACGGGGTTGCCGGCCCAGGAAGTCTTCCAGGAATGGGCCGGAGAACTGCCAGGCGTACAGCTCCTCGATCGTCGTCTTGGCGTCGTCGAGGGTACCCAGGGCCACACGCACGAATTCGATCGTTCCGGCCAGGTTTCCGCCGTCGGGGCGGCCGCCGACGTACAAGTCTGCCCGGTTGATGAGGGAAACGGCGCCGATGCCGTCGGCCTCGGCATCGCGGCGGCCGTCGATGTAAAGCCTCAGCTTCCGGGCCTTGCGGTCGGCCTCGGCGATGACGTGGTGCCAGCGGCCGTCGTTCAGCTTTGCCGCGGTCTGCGCCTCGGCCGATTCATTGGGGCCGGCGACCTGGAATGTCAGTCCGCCGCGGGCATCGATCGCCAGAGCATACCCGGCGTGGTCCTTCTTTTGCAGAAGAATTCCGCCGGTATGGCCCGGCTCGGTGCGAAAATACGCCTCGACCAGGAAGTTCGTCTTGTCGATCGCCGGACTGCGATAACCTTCCGCGGGGGCGACCGCTTGGGCGGGCACGCCCCACGTGGCCATGTCCACGTGATCCTTCCATTGGCCGGTCGGCGTGGTATAGGCGGTGACGACGTAATTGCCCAAGCCCGGCTTCATCTTGGGGGTGAACCTGAAGGTGTACGGGCCTTCGCCGGTGACGGGTTGCTCCGGGCCGCCCCACGCGTTCGTGCCGCCGAAGAACCCGTTGTCACGCTGCCAGTGCAGGTCGACCTTGATCTTCATCCCCGGCGGAACGCCGTGCAGCCGCAGTTTGACTTCGGCGGGGCGATCGGGGGTGAACGCGGCGGGCGTCTCGAACGTAATTCTCGGGTGGGGCTTATTCGTGATTTTGGGAGCCTTACCCTGCCGCGGCTCCGCGGCCAGCGACGCGTGGGTGAGCACGGCATGCTGATTCCTGCCGTTGAGCCGCAGCGCGCCATGCACCCAGTCCTCCAGCGGACCCGCGACGAAGTCCGTCTCGGCCACGTTCACCGTCCGTAGCGGATAGGTTGGGTTCTTGTAATACGTCTCTCGGCCTACGAAGTACGGGGCCATGTGGAAATGATCGTCGAGGATCAGCGTCGGGTCGTTGCCGGCGTGGTAGAAGTCCCACTCGGCAACCGTGGCGTACAGTCCCCAGGGCACGAAGACGCGCACGCCCTTGCCGTAGGCCGCCGGCGTGGGGCGAAAGTCATGGCCGGCCGCGTCGCAAAGCGGCGGACGGGCGGCCAGTTCGCCCGGATCGCCGATCGAGCCGCGCCGCGCCAGGGCACGGCGAAAGCCCTCCAGCGTGCCGTGCCACCGCCCCGACGACTCGAACACCGCCAGCATCTTGGGCACGTCGTAGAAGACGTTCGAGACGTAGGCGTTGGAGCCGTGGTTGTAATCGGAGGCGTTCCCCTTGGCGTCGGCGGCGTTGGGATCGGCGGGCAGGTCCTTGGGGTCGGCGTGGCGGAAGACCATGTGGCCGATCCCCTGCCAGATGTTGCCCATGTACTTGTTACGCCCGGCGACCGGCACTTGCCGACGCGAGCCGTTCACGAAGTTATAGACGGTGTTGTTGAAGATTGCGGTGGAGTAGCCGATGATCTCCTGGAACGCGGCCGTGTTGCCCAGGCGATCGAAGGGGTCTTTCGACTTGCCCCAGGCGATGTTGTTGAAGTAATACTGTTTGAAGCCACCGTCCATGTAATAGGCGTGGCCGAAGCGGGCGCTGTCGGGCTTCTTCCCGTCCACCCCGCAGATCATCTCTCCCCACCGCTTGTAGCCGCCGGGATTGCCGGAGATGTTGTCGAACACGTAGGCCGGGCCGCCCTGCCAGGTCTCGATGCCGCCCCAGTCGTTGTTGTTCAACAGCGAATCGACCACCTTGTTGTGATGGATGAGAATGCGGGTCAGGGGACGATCGTTGCGGGACCACGACTGCTTGCCGCCAAAGACGAAGATGCCCGCGCCGTAAAGGCGGTCCAGCACGTTCCCCGCGACCTCGACGCTCACGGCCGGCGCGATCGAGATGGCATGCCCCTGGCCGTAGCGGGTCGTGCGGTGGCCGATCTCATGCAGGCGGTTGCGCAGCACTTTGACGTCGAGCAGGCGGCCGGGGGTATCCGCCTGCCCCCACGTGCCGCCTTCGGACAACGTGATGGCCCCATGATCCGTTTCCTGGATCAAGTTGTCGCGGATGACCACGCCGTCGATCACGTCGTCCTGACCTACGGCCTGCAACAGGACCGGCATGTGGACGTGCTCGAACGTGCAGTTGGCCACCAGCAGATCGGTTCCCGGCCCCAGCATGCGAATGCACGCCACGTCGACGCTTTTGCTCGGCAGCGCCGTTAAGTCGAAGCAGACGTTGGTCCAGCGCATGGCGAGGCCGGAGAAGTGGACGTGGCTCATGCCGTCGCTGTCGACGAGATTGCATCGCTTGGCGACCTCGACGTGGGCGGCGTTAGGGTCGGCGTCGCCGGGAAGGCGGAGGTAGAGGCGCCCTCCATGGGCCTGCTTGTCGAACCAGAATTCACCGGCTTTGCCGTCGTCGAGGTACTGCGGCTTGTCTTCCAGGTAGTAGCGCACGTGCCGCGGATAATGATAGGCGCCGATTCCGCCGCCCCATTGCCCGCCGAAGGTGAGGCTGTGCTTTACGGGATCGAACCTGAGCACGTGCGATGGATAGGGGGTTCCCATCACCCAACCGTACTCGCAGCGGATCACCGCGTCCTTGTAGTAGTCGGCGTCGTGCGTCAGGTTGACCGTGTCGTAGCCCATGGGGTACTCAACGTTGCCCAGCTTGTCCTTGGCGCCCCAGACGTCGCGCTTGTCGGGATTGTTGAACTCGAACCACTCGCGCTTGACGTCGTCGGGATCAGAGACCTGCCAGTTCGGCGTGCGGGCCAGCGGAATGCGGACCACGCTCCCGTCGTCGTGGACCAGCCACACGTTGCGGGGAGAGAAGTCGAGATTGACGTACCAGACTTTGTCGGGCTCGGGCATCTTGGAGTGGGCTCCGCGGCGCCAGCCGGTGACGCGCTCGGAGCCGGCGATCACCGCCTGCCCCCGGCCCCACGCGGGGTCGCTGGTCAGCCGGATGGGATGGCCCGGCCTGCCCGACGCGCGAACGACCAGTTCGCCGCGATAGACTACCCCGCGCTTGAAGACATAGGTATCGACGTCCTTGGCCGACGCGGCACGCCCTTTGGCGGCCGGGTCCCATGGATGATGCTGCCAGGGTTCCTCGCGCGTGCCCGGGTTGGCATCCTTCCCGCCATCGAAGTCGATGTAGCGAACGCAATCGCCCACCTCGCAGACGAATGGCTGCGGTTTCCACTCCAGGTCGCCGGTCGGCAGCACCGCGGCTTTCGGGTCTTGCCACGGCCAACAGTTCGGCCCGACGGCAACCGCCATTGGGCCCCCCACGGCAACAGAAAGCACGCCGACGAACAATGGAAAGCGGAACGCGACAATCATCGTCATCTCCCTGTGTCTCGCGAATATACCGGCTTTTTGCCGTGAGTGTACCCGGAAGGTGACGCTTTGTCTGCACCCCGTCCATGCACCTCCATGCTCAAGCGGCAGCCTTAATCACTTTCCTCGCCACGGTGATTGACCGAGTTTCGGCATTGATCCCTACCAGCATCTCTTGTTTCGAGGGGCTACTGGAGTATCACCGCGACACCGGCAACGAGCGCTGGAAACGGGCGGCGCTGAACGTGTTTGCCAACGTCATGGCCAAGGAAACGGCAATCATCGGCGCCCAGAGCGGCTACGGCCCGAACGAAGGACTTGCCCCCGCCGAACAATTCAGCCACACGGCGTTCTACCAGACATGCCCGGCGCGCGACGGGCTCGGGCTGGAAGGCTGCACGCACGCTGGATGGTCTTTTGCCGCCATCTCTTGACGCTCACGGGCGACCCGCGGTTTGCCGACCAGATCGAGCGCACGATGTACAACGCCCTTCTGGGAAGCATCCGGCACGGCGGTCGACTACCACACGCGTCTCAACGGGACCCGCCCGGCGACCGCTCGTGACGTGCGCGATCTACGGATCCGCCCCTCACCCCCTGCCCGTCTCCCGCAAGGGGAGAGGGGAGATAGTCGGAAACAAGGCTACCGCGCGACGACTTGCGGCGGATCGGCATAGTCGTTCCAGATTCGCTCGTTGACGGCGCGATCGGGCTCGCCCGTGTGGACGTAGTAGCGATAACGGGAAACGTAGGGCTTGCCCGGCTCGATGGCAAAGTCGCCGAGGATCATCGGCGCGAAACAGAAATAGGGCTTGCCGGGATGCAGCCGCACGGGCTGGGGAGCGCGGAAGTTCCGCGGATGTCCCAGCACCACCGCGCCGCTCGGCCGGCCGTCGATCAGACCGTGGATCTCGACCCAGCGGGCACGGGTTGCGTTGCCGTCGAGCCAGGTCTTGCCGTCGCTGGTGAGATAATCGTATTTGCGGGCGACTTTCGCCAATTCCGCCGGCCCGGCATGCCCGATCAATTTCGAAACCTGCTTTTCGATGGCCGCGTCGTACCACTGCCGGTTGCCGCGGAACGCCATGCCACCGTAGTGATACTTGGGGAGCGTCAACGGCGAATCGCCCGCACACGTCTGCCGCGACTCGAGGTCGATGAGGAAGTGTTCGGCGATGTTGTACACGCGGACCCGCCAGGTTTCATCGAGGACCGGCATGGGCCCGTGCGGGGCAACGAGGTCCGTCCAGCGGAGCGCCACGACGAACTCCGCGCACACCGGCCCGCCGGCGATACTCACGACGCGTTGGTGATCGATCCGCGCGGTGCCCTTGTTCTGATTCCAGAAATCCAGATCGCGGCCTTCAAAGTTGCTGTGGACCCAGGCGAAGAACATTCCATGCTGATGGGCGTGGTCAGGCGGGAAGTCGTCGCTGAGAATGCGGCCGGCGGGGTCGAACAGCGGATGGATCTGCCCGCTGCGGCGGTAGATCGATGGGAGCCCCGGCGGCGATTCCACCAGGGCCTGTTGGTATTGCAGCACAGGATGCGCGCCGACGGCCAGCAGCAATTGCCGTCCGTCGTCGCGGCAGGTGGCGGCGGTGCCGGGCCGCGGCGGCACGGCCGCGGGTGCAAGCCGGAATCGCCGCGACATGCCGGCCTTCAAGCAATCGCGGACGATCCATGCCAGTTGCGGCGGACGGCCCGGGAGCACCTGCGCGTCGACCGTTTTCCGCGAGCCCAAGTCGGTCAGCGCCAAGGCCGACACGTTGCGGAACGGTTCCGGCAGCGGGCACTCGACGGGCGTGTTGTAGCGATCGTGCTTCAGAGCGAAAACCTCCAACACCACGCTTGCCGGGCGCGGCGACGGCGTTTCCGCCGCCAGGACGGCCCGCGCGTAACAAGCGGCGGCCGCGAGGCCTATCAGCAGCGTTCGCCACGACATGGGGGGGCGCCTGCCAGGCAATGTCGACCGCGTGTTGCCGACGATCGGGTCCATCTTGTGACCAGCCGGATCACGTTTCCGAAGAGCGTTCATCGAGTGCTCCGTAATTGTGCCGCGGAAGCGGGTTTTTTGGCAGGAGTTGCCGACGATCCGGCCCCGTTGCGGCAAGGCGCCAGCGCAGGGGGAGACTGCACGGGATCGTTGCCGATGCATGGAACCCCGCTCCGGCCAACATGTTGCACAACAACGTTTCCAGGATACCGTACGGGGGCGGGTTGGGCAACGAGCCAGCGGCCTTCGCTGTCCCTCCCGCTGTGGCGGGCCCTCTGGATTCGCCAGTTTGCCCCGGTTAGACTTAGAACCTGTCGGCGGAACCCAGGTTTCCCGTCATTTATCCCGCACATCACATTTACCCCCAATGCCTCGCATGAAAACGCATCTCATCCTCGCCCCTTTCTTCCTCATCGCCACGGCTGCCTTGAGCGCCGAATTGCCCGCCATCCCGGCCAAACCGATTGCGGAGAAGAAGGAACTGCTCTTTTCCGACGACTTCCAAGGCGCCACGCCGGCCAAGGTCTGGAACAAGGTCGTCCCGACTTTCGTGGTCGAGAACGGCGCGCTCAAAGGCACGCAGACCCGCGACAAGACCATCCCGGCCGCCAAGGGCAAAGCGGAGGTCAGGGCCCACGCCGCCGTGCACGGCCTGGAGATCCCCACCAAGGACAGCGTGGTCGAGTGCAGGATTCGCTTCGCGGGGGCCACGATGATCGACGTCGAGTTCGACGACCGCAAATACACCGGCTCCCACTACGGCCACCTCTGCCGGGCCCAGGTCCGCCTTAACGGCGTCACCATCATCGACGAGCGCGACGGCGGCATGCGCAACGAGATCCGCGAGATGCGCAACGACCCAACCAAGAAAGCCGAAGTCGCCAAGCTACTGGCCGGCCGGCAAGTCACGTATCCAGCCAAGCTGGAAGCGGGCAAGTGGTATGCGCTCGTCGTCGAGACCGCCGGCGATGCGATGCGCGTGACGCTCGACGGTAAACCGGCCGCCTATCTGAAATCGTCCGGCATCGCCCACCCCACCAAGTCGAAGATCGAGCTGGGGGTGGCCGGCAAAGACGGCTGGTTCGGCAACATCAAGGTCTGGAACGCCGCACCGGCCAAGCGGTAGTTGCCCCGCGCAAATACGAGCGAGGCTCGTCCGGGGCGGGCTGTGGGGCGGGCCGAGCCCTCCACCAGCAGAAGGAGACACGTATGGCGACATTAGTGGTCCTGAGCGAGGGAAGGGAAACCGTATACAAGTTGAAAGAGGGGCAGAACCTGATCGGTCGTCGTCCGGACTGCCCCATTCCAATCAGCCACCCCGCCACGTCCGGGCGACACGCCATAATCCACGCCGAAGGCGGCGAGTTTATCTTGGAGGACAGCGGTAGCCGCAACGGGACCTTCGTGAACCAGCAGCGAATCGCCGGACGCGTGAAGCTGAAGCATAACGACGGGCTGCGGTTTGGCGACACGAATGCGCGTTTTCTCGATCCGGCCCGCACGCCGGCGGCTGAAGGACCGTTGACGGCAACCGTCAGCAACCTCCAGGCCAGAGGGGACCTGGACGCCGGACAAGTGCACATCAGCGAGGAAGATGCGGCGACCATCACCGGCGAGGTGGCCGGGGCGGGGCGCGCGGGGGGCCTCGACGTCAATCCCGAAGCCAAGCTCAAGGCGGTTCTGGAAATCAGCAACAGCCTGGCCGGCACGCTCGATCTGGCGGCCCTGCTGCCGAAGATCATCGACAGCCTCTTCAGTATCTTCGGCTACGCCGATCGCGGCTGCATCCTGCTGAAAGACGAGCGGACGAGCGAGATGGTGCCCCGCGCCATGCGGCATCGGCGAAAGGACGAGGACTCGACCGTGCGGCTAAGCCGCACCATCGTCGGCAAGGTGTTGACGGAAAAGGCCGGCATCCTCTCGGCGGATGTCACGACCGACGCCGCCTACAGCGGCACGCAATCGATTGCCGATCTGAAGATCCGCTCGATGATGTGCGTGCCGCTGCTGCGGCTGGACGGCGAGGCCCTGGGGATTCTCAGCATCGACTCGCAAAACCCGCTGGGGCGGTTCACCCGCGACGACCTGGATATCCTGATGACGGTTGCCGGCCAGGCGGCGTTGGCCTACGAGAATGCACGGCTGGCGCAAGCCTATGCCGACAAACAGAAGCAGGACGCCGAACTGGAAATCGCCAGAAACGTGCAGCGCGATCTTCTCCCCACCGAGTTGCCCAAGGTCGATGGCTACCAGTTCTATGCCTCGTACGACGCGGCGCGGGCCGTGGGCGGAGACATGTACGATTGCTTCAAGCTGCCCGAGGGCAAGATCTGCCTGTCGTTCGGCGACGTGGCGGGAAAGGGCGTGCCCGGCGCGCTGATCATGTCGCGCATGTCGAGCTGCGTGCAGAGCACCATCCGCCACGTGCAGGACGTGGTCGAAGCCATCCGGGCGATCAACGATCAGATGTGCGACGGCAAGATCGAGGGCCGTTTCGTCACGTACGTCCTGTGCATCGTGGATACGCGGAATCACCAGGTGATTCTGTCGAACGCGGGGCACGCGTCGCCGATCATTCGCCGCGCTACCGGATTGGTGGAGCGATTCGACCAGGAGCTTGCGGGGCCGGCAATCGGGATCATGGAAGGTTATCCGTACGAGGCCGAGACGCGCGAGCTGGGGCCCGGCGACATGGTCGTGATCACCACCGACGGGGTTGAAGAGGCCATGAATCCGGAAGGCGATCTGTATGGGAGCCAGCGCGTGCTGGAGCTGGTGAAGAACGGGCCGGCCGAGGCCGAGAAACTCGGCACGCTGCTGTTGGCGGACGTTCGCCGGCACGCCCGGGGCCGCCCGCAGAGCGACGACATTACCATCATGACCTTTGGCCGCAATCCTGCGGATACCGGGGATTCGCGTTGATCGGGGCGTTCTCGGCGGCGTGGCACGCGCCCGCGTCGCCATGCGGCCTGATTCGGATTACTCACGGCCGAATAGAAGCCCAACGCGCAAGCGAGGAAGCCATCAGGACTTCGCCTCGCTTGCGCGTCGGGCTCGAATTGCGCACCCTGCATCCGCACGTCCCAGGCCATGAATGACCCGGGCTAGCGTTTGATGTTGGCTTGGGAAGATGCTTGCCAGACGTCGACGGAGTGGATCGTCATCGGCTGGTTCATGCCTGTGCCCAGAATCAGCGCCACGTGCTGGCAATCGTTGACGCCGAACTTCCACGGCGCAGTGGCCGCCGGCGGCGGGGGCGGATTCTCCGGATTGTAAAAGGACCAGGTGACTTTGTCGGTGGTCGGCAGTCCGTCGAAGTAATAGTGGGCGTAGCCTTGGGATGTCGCCGTCGCCGGCCGCCAAAGATAGCCGTATCGATGCGGCCGGGTGAAATCGGTGTCTTTGGGCAGCCGAATGACAAAATTATTGTTATGGTAGTTGTATTGCCAGCCTTTTTTGCTTGCATCGATCCCCCAAGTGCCGCCCCAATCGTGCGTCGCGCCTCCGTAGCTATTCCGGCCGGCCCAGTTCCAGGTGTCGTACTCGAAGAAATCCATTTCCGCGAAGTGCATGACGTTGCTCGGCTGTCCGGTCCAGTGTTGGCCGGGAAGATTGAGGAAATGCTCCAGCGACATGGCCCACCACGCCGGCCAACTGTTATGCGGGTTGGCGGCGACGCTTTGCGGGTCGAAGCTGAAGGTTGCTTCGAAGTAGGCGCCGCCCCCGAATCCCAGGCCGTGCGACGTCGGCGCGCTGAACGCGTTGATCTCGCCGCCGTTGAGCGTGAGGCTTCCCTGGCGATTGACGGTCAGGCGACTCGGCGGGGTCGGCTTGCCGCCGAAGGCTTTGTTCAAATACCACTGAAAACCAATCGCGCCGGTGTCTTGCCAATCGATGGTCTTGGGTGCGTTCCACGGCCCCGTATGGAAAGTATTGACGGTATATCCCAGCGCGGCAGCTTGCCGGGGCGGGATGCCCGCGGCGGCGAGCGAATTCCCGCTCAAAGAGGAGGCCGCGTCAGACGCCGGCCCCTGTTGTTGAGCGGCAGCGGGGGTAGCGACGATTGCGGCAACCATCAGCGTCAGCAGATTGGACATTTTTCTCGGTCCTTTGGTCGCCGGGGACTTCTCAAATGCGCTCGGAGCGGCAACAGCGCCCCATGTTAACAGAGCGGCTCATGACGTTCCAGTTGGCGGACCGACGCGTCGCCGCCGCGGCCCTGGTGCGTCGATGTGATCCGTTCCGCACCATCGCATGGTTGGTTCTCAACCACCACGGAGTCAACAAACGGCTCGACGGCGGATTTTCGCCTGCTGAATCTGTTCCTGCGTTTCCTAATTTGCCCACATTCGCCGGAATCGGAGAATCGCCGATATCCACGGTTGTGGCATGGCATGTGCAGCAAAGAGGGCGACCCTGGCGGGTTGCCTTGTCCGGGCAACCCGCTCACGAGAGGATTTAGGCCTTGTTCATGGAGGAGAACAGCATGTTGGTTCTGACCAGGAAGCGTGGAGAAGCGACTGTCATCGGTGACGATATCACGGTCACCGTCTTGGAGGTCCAGGGCGACCGAGTAAGGCTGGGTTTCAGCGCCCCTGCGGGCGTGCCGATCCATCGGCAGGAAATTCACCAACGAATCGCAGAGAGTGCGGCTGCCCTGCATCTTGTGAGTTGCGGCTGACGCGGCATCGCGGTCCAACCCACATTTCCCCTGACCCAGACACTATCGAGGGCTTCTACCATGGCTATTTCCACCGAAACAAAGGCGACTTGGAATCAAGCACGAATCGTTGTTGCGCCGCACCGGCAAGCGGATCAGAAGCAACGCATCCGGATTGCCTTAGGGGCGAAGAATGAACGGCTGCCCACGGTCGGCGAGAAGGCGCTTTCGCGATACTACCGTTACCTATCCGCCAACCTGGTGCTTCCGTTTGCCGCCCATTTCCCCAAGCCGACCACTGCGGAGGAGCAAACCGAGTTTTGCTGCACCGTCGTAAGTCTCATCGACCCGACCAAGTATCTCGGCGATGGATTCGACGGGATTTTCTGCAAGACTCGCAAGGGCGAGTACGAATTGAACTTGCCGCTGATCGATCTGTATCTGCCCGAGAACAGCCGGAACGGCCAATTGATCGAAGACTATTGGTTCTGGCTTTGGAACTGGCGTTAAAACGGGAAGCGGATTCCGCTGCCGATATTGATGTCGGCGGCATCGCCCATTTCGATCGCGGCCGATGCGGCCCGGCTTTTGGCATCATAGCGCGCAAAAAAAGCCCCCGGAAAATGTTGTGTCCCAGGGGGGCAAAGGACACTTCACTGTTCCGGGAGCGATTGGACGCGTGGCCGTCAAAGTCGGCTGTTATATACGCTGCGCGGTTTGAAACGAGACGAACCACCGCAATTCGGCAAGGTTCGCGTCATTTGACCGCTCGCAATACCACACCCGTCGCTTTGACGACACCATCAACTTGTATTTCGAAGCGCACCGTTCACATCCATGCGAACGGCAAGGCGCTCCGTGGTCCGCAGGAACGACCCGCAAGCGTTTCGTTCCCCGATGCGGACCCATCCACGTGGATCGGTATCTCGTTTCCGCACTCGCCGCGAGCGAGCACGTTGGTTGTCGCTCACAAGGCGGCGAGAATATGGCATTTGCCGATTTGCGTCAAGGGCGGTTTTTCGCGGTCCGGAGAAATTCCGTAGCGATTGGGAAAGAGGCCCTTTCGAGAGGCTTGCGCACAAGGACTTGCGGCAAAAAAGCCGAATTCACCGCTCGGCCGGCGCGGGCTTTCGCGCCGCGTGGGCATAGGCCGGGAAACGGTCCTGAATGGCCTGCACGGTCAACTCCTCTTCGCGCAGCGCCTCCATGGCCTTCACCGCGGCCTGGGCCGCCTGGATGGTGGTGATGCAGGGAATGCCGTGGAACACCGCGGCCGAACGAATCCGTCCCTCGTCGGTGCGGGCGCCCTTGCCGCTGGGAGTGTTGATCACCAGGCTCAGGTTGCCGTTGAGCACGAAATCCAGCAGGTTGGGATGGCCCTCCTGGATCTTCTTCACCCGAGTGACCTTGATGCCCGCCTCTTCCAAGCGCTGGGCCGTGCCGCGCGTGGCCAGCAGCTCGAAGCCCAGCTTCTCCAGCCGCGCGGCCAACTCCACCACCGCTTCCTTGGCGCGCTCGGCGACGCTGATGAAGATCTTGCCGCTCCGCGGGAGCACCGTGCCCGCGGCGATCTGGCTCTTGGCAAAGGCGATGGAGAAGCGGTCGCTGATCCCCATCACTTCCCCGGTGGACTTCATCTCCGGGCCGAGGATGATGTCCACGCCGGCGAACTTGGCAAAGGGGAACACGCTCTCTTTGACCGACACGTGGCTGGGAATCGGCTCGCGGTAGATGCCTTGCTCGGCCAGCGTCACGCCGACCATCACCTTGGCGGCAATCTTCGCCACCGGCATGCCGGTGGCCTTCGACACGAACGGCACGGTGCGGCTGGCGCGGGGATTAACCTCGAGCACGTAGACCACCGGCCGGCCGTCCTCTTTCTTCACCGCGTACTGCACGTTCATCAAGCCCTTCACCCGCAGCGCCTGGGCCAGGTCGCGAGTGGCCTTGCGGATCTCGTCCACCACCGGGCCGGGGAGACTGTAGGGCGGGATGGCGCAGGCCGAATCGCCGGAGTGGACGCCGGCCTCCTCGATGTGCTCCATCACGCCGGCCACGATCACGTCGCGGCCGTCGCCGATGGCGTCGACGTCCACTTCCGTCGCGTCTTCCAGGAAGCGATCGATGAGCACCGGCTGCCCCTGGGCGACGACGAACGCCTCGGCCACGAACCGCTCCACCTGGCTGGCGTCGTAGCAAATCACCATCGCCCGGCCGCCGAGCACGAAACTCGGCCGCACCAGCACCGGATAGCCGATCTTGGCCGCTTCGGTCTTGGCCTGGGCCATGGTGCGGGCGATGCCGTTGGGCGGCTGCTTCAGCCCCAGCCGATTGAGCAGATCCTTGAACTTCTCGCGGTCCTCGGCGTCTTCGATGGTGTCGACGCTGGTGCCGATGATGGGCACGCCGGCATTATACAGGGCCCGCGACAGGTTCAGCGGCGTCTGCCCGCCGAACTGCACGATCACGCCGTCGGGCTGCACGCGATCGCAGATGTTCAGCACGTCTTCGGTGGTCAGCGGCTCGAAGAACAACAGGTCGCTGGTGTCGTAGTCGGTACTGACCGTCTCGGGATTGGAGTTAACCATCACCGATTCGATGCCCAGCTCGCGGAGCGCGAAACTGGCGTGGCAACAGCAGTAGTCGAACTCGATGCCCTGGCCGATGCGGTTGGGCCCGCCGCCGAGGATCATCACCCGCTTCTTGCCGGGCTTTTTCGGGGGCACTTCGTCCTCGTCCTCGTAGGTCGAATAGTAATAGGGGGTGTAGGCCTCGAACTCCGCGGCGCAGGTGTCGACCGATTTGAAGGTGGCCACGATCCCGCGGCGTTTGCGTTCGGCGCGGACGTCCATCTCCGTGGCATACCAGATGGTGGCCAACTGGCGGTCGGAAAAGCCGGCCTGCTTGGCCTTGCGCAACAGCTCATCGCCGGCAGCCGCCAGAGAGCCCGCGGAGCGAAGCTCCTCTTCGATCTCGACCAGTTCCTTGAGATTTTCCAGGAACCAGGGATCGATGTCGGTGAGCTCGAAGATCTCCTCGACCGTCAACCCATATTTGAAGGCGTAGCGGAGGAACCAGGCCCGGCCGGCGTTGGGACAGGCCAGCTTGTTGCGGACCTCTTCCAGGCTGGGCTGATCGACGGTGCCCCACAGGTCGCGGCCGTCGCAGCCGAAGCCGAAGCTTCCCACCTCCAACCCCCGCAGGGCCTTCTGAAAGGCCTCCTTGAACGTGCGGCCGACGGCCATCGTCTCGCCCACGCTTTTCATCTGCGTGGTCAGCATCGGGTCGGCCTCGGGGAATTTCTCGAAGGCGAAACGGGGAATCTTCACCACCACATAGTCGATGGTGGGCTCGAAGCAGGCCATCGTCTCCCGCGTGATATCGTTGGGCAACTCGTGCAGGCGGTAGCCGATGGCCAGCTTGGCCGCGATCTTGGCGATAGGAAAACCGGTGGCCTTCGAGGCCAGCGCACTGGAGCGGCTCACGCGGGGGTTCATCTCGATGACCACCATGCGGCCCGTGCCGGGCTCGACAGCGAACTGGATGTTGGAGCCGCCGGTCTCGACGCCGATCTCGCGGATCACGGCGATCGAGGCGTCGCGCATCCGCTGATATTCCTTGTCGGTGAGCGTTTGCGCCGGGGCCACGGTGATCGAATCGCCGGTGTGGACTCCCATCGGGTCGAAGTTTTCGATCGAGCAGATGATGACCACGTTGTCGTCGGCGTCGCGCATCACCTCCATCTCGTATTCTTTCCAGCCCAGCACCGACTCCTCGATCAGCACCTGGTGCACCGGCGACAGTTCCAGACCGTGGGAAACCAGCTCGTCGAACTTCTCGCGGTTGTAGGCGATGGCGGAACCGGTGCCGCCGAGCGTGAAGCTCGGCCGCACCACGCAGGGCAGGCCGATCTCGGGCATCGCGCGGCGGGCCTCGGCCAGAGTGCGCACGGTCTGGCCGAGGGGCACCTCCAGCCCGATCCGCTCCATGGCGGCCTTGAACTGGTCGCGCTCTTCGGCCTTGGCGATCACCGCCGCATTGGCGCCGATCATTTCCACGTTGAACTTTTCCAGGATCCCGTGCCGCGAGAGGTCCATGGCCAGGTTCAAGCCGGTCTGTCCGCCCAGCGTGGGCAGGATCGCGTCAGGCCGCTCGACCTCGATCACCTTGGCCACGATTTCCCAGGTCAGCGGCTCGATGTAGGTGCGGTCGGCCATTTCCGGGTCGGTCATGATGGTGGCCGGGTTGGAATTGACCAGCACGATTTCGTACCCTTCTTCGCGAAGGGCCTTGCAGGCCTGAGTGCCCGAATAGTCGAACTCGCAGGCTTGTCCGATAACGATCGGACCGGAGCCAATCAGCAGAATCTTGTGGATATCGGTACGTCGTGGCACGAATAAATTCCCTTGCGTTTTCCCGGCTGAGCTGCCCGAATGATCCCGGCCCACCCCCACCATAGGGATGGGCGGTTGTGATCTACACGTGGAACGGTTGCCGGGAGCGCCGACCGCTCCTTGCCTACCATGGCTCGCGTCGATGGAAACCGCGCCGCGTGTAAAATCTCTCTATGTTAGCCCAGTTAGGCCGGGGTGTACAAGTACTGCGTTCTCGGGGTATGGAAAATGCCCCCGGCGAGGGCATGCCTCGACTCGTCACGGTCTGGGGCAGCGAGGTCGCTCCTCGGCCGACACGGCTACCCCTGTTCATCGTTGTCCCGCCCGGGCTAGGTTCTCGACCGAAACGCCCGGCAATTCGCCCACGCTGATGGCTTGGCTGGTAACAACCACCGCCTTCGTGAGCCAATTCAGACGCGATTTGAGTACGTTCGCCTGCGTCTTCGCCCTCGATAGGATCTCTTGCCGAATCCACTCGGGATTTCGCCCCAGGGCACGTCGTCCCAGGTCAAATTCCAGCCAGAAGACGACCTTGACGACTGATTGTAGTTTCCTGAGCACGTCGGCACATTGCGACCAGAAAGCGTCGTTCAAGACTCTGGCGGCGCCGGCAATGCACGCGACGCTATCTTTCGACTTGCGGGCGACTTGGAGGAACAGCGCGTCTGCATCGCACATCTTCTCCGAGTTCTTCAGCTCGATGGCCGACCCGCGATAGTCCTTGACTTCGATGAAGTACAAGGCTGCGGGCCGACGGAGCGCAAGGAAATCGACCGCGCCCGTTAACTGCATCGGCATGAGCCGGTCACGGAAAAACGGGCAATCGTCGAGCTTCGTAACGCTCCAGGCATCGTCGAACGTGAAGCGCAGATTCCCTTCCACGATCGTCTTCGGCATACCCTACTCCTCGGATGGCGCGGACGGCGCGAACAACTTCTGCTCTCGCTCGTAATGGGCCGCGAATTCTTCCAAGATCGGGTTCGCCGCAAGATCAGCCACCACGTCGCCTGATTGAATCGTCACAGGTTCCCCTGGCTTTGCGTGGCCGAGGCAGAAGAATTTGAGCTTCGCGGCCTTCGCCTCCGCCATCTGGTACTCCGCGGCAACGGATAGCTCGTTCGTCAGCAGATAGTCGTGGGTAGCGACGAAGACCTGGACCCCGGCCCCGGCGAGCGCCAACAGCGTGCGCGCGACGATGGGGATGAGTTTCGGATTCATATTGGTTTCCGGCTCGTCCCAGAAAAGCGATCCCTTCTCGGCAATCGAACCGTTTCGAATCAGGTGCGCGATCGCTGCCAGCTTCCGCAGCCCCTCGGCCAACATCGGGGCTTCGAGCAGCCAGTCCTCCGCGAGCGACACGTAGAACCTGTCGCCACGGAGCACCGTCTTGCCGCCAACAGCCGCGTCCAGTTTCTCAGCAATCTCTGCCAATAGAGGCGGAGAAACGGATCGAAGCGGGGTCGCGGAGAGATCGACGCACAAGTCGCGGAAGGTCTCGTCGAACGACAACTCGCGACGTTCGTACGCGGAGACGAAACCGGGGTAAATCGAAAGCACTTCGCTGGCGGGGAGGAAGACCGCGTGGCCCGCTGGCCTCGCAACATCATAGAAAAATGCTGGAACCGCGCCGCCCTCAACGTCGAGCCACATTTCTCCAAAATCACCGTTCACGCCAACGTGGAGATTGTTTGCACCATGGCGGGTCAGCGAATGGAATGCGCCTTTCCCCAGTTCAGAACGGGCCGCCGGCTCCGGACGAAGGACGGCAAACATCTTGTCCCACCCGAAACCAGAATCCTTGTCGAAAGGCGGTTCCCCCGTCCCACCGCTCGGCCGGATGGAAGCCAGGGGTCTTAGGATGCTGTAAAGCGCCTTCAGCACGTGCGACTTTCCCGTCCCGTTGGCGCCGATGAAAACGTTCAGCCCCGGCGTAAACTCGAACTCCGCCTGGGCGAACACCGTAAAATCCTTGAGCGTCAGTCGGTCAACTCGCATCGCTGATTCTCCACGATCTTGGGTGCCTCGGTCCGTCGGTCGTCCACGGTCTTTACCGCTGCCAGGCGGTTGAGGTTCTTCGCTGGCCGGCGCCCAGCCGTCCTTGGGCCCCGCCAGACGGACAGCCTACCATTACGGTATGGCTCTTCCGGTTCTCGGTGCGGCGCTGGAAAAAAGTGCCGCGCCGAACGGAATGCCACTATTTGCACCCACGACCGGAAGAGCCACCATTATATGGCCCCCTCGTTCGGACTGCCAGGACCTCATGCCGCACCCCAGGGGGAACGCGAGGCCCGCTTTGTAGAACGGCACCCACCGCGTTTGCCTGACAAAGACCAGGAAACGGAATGAATTCCGTTCTACGAACCAGCCAAAGGTGGTAAACACCCACATCGAAATTCGCGGGGAACCGCGGCTGGCCGTCGAGATCGCTCGCGGATGGGCACGGGAAACCGGAAAAATCGGACCTCGTTGCCAATTCCCCCCACCGGCACTGCCTGCTTTGCCGGTGCCGCGGCGGGACCAATTATGGCAGGTTGCCGGGCGCCGACTGCCAACTTCCGACCCAATCGCATAATTATTATGCGTCGGCAATGCCGAACTTTGCTAAAGAGGATCGGAAATACCGATTGAAGGGGTGAACCATAGCCGGCCGATCGCCATCCCTACCTAGGGGAGATGCTAGCAGTCGCCGTTGAGCCGGGCCCGGGATCGCCATCCACGATTCCGGCCCCCCAGCGCGGTTGGCACTGTCGCGTTGACAATCCGTCGTAAGCTGTTTAGAGTAAATATGTTGGCTTTTTCTGTGGACTACTTACCGAGGGCCGTGAGACCATCGTGACCAGTAAGGCGTGGGGAGGCGTATTCAGTCAGGCGACGGACCGCCGCGTCGAGCAATTCACCGAGAGCGTCAGCTTCGATCGACGACTCTACGCCCAAGATATTGCCGGCTCGACCGCCCATGCCCAGATGCTCGCGGAAGCCGGGCTGCTCACGGCCGCCGAGTGCCAACAAATTGTGCATACCCTGGAGCAGATTCGCCAAGAGATTGAGCATGGCGAATTTCCCTTCCGCATCGAGTTGGAAGACATCCACATGCACATCGAACAGGCGCTCATTGACCGCCTGGGCGACACGGGGCGAAAACTCCATACCGCGCGAAGCCGGAACGACCAGGTCGCCACGGACCTGCGGCTCTGGACGCGAGACGCCATCGACGAGATCGACCGGCGGCTGGTCGTGCTGCAACAGGCGCTGGTGGGCCGCTGCGACGGCGACGCCGACGTGATCCTTCCCGGCTACACGCACACGCAACGGGCCCAGCCGGTGCTGGCGCCGCATTATTGGTTAGCCTATTGCGAGAAATTCCAGCGCGACCGGCAGCGATTGGCCGACGCCCGCTGCCGCACCAACGTTCTGAGCTTGGGGGCCGCGGCGCTGGCGGGCACCAGTTTGCCGATCGACCGCGACGACGTAGCGCGGCGGCTGGACTTCGACGCGGTGTCGGCCAACAGCCTCGATGCATCGAGCGATCGCGATTTCGTGTTGGAGTTCGCCTTCGTGCTCTCTGTGATCGCCGAACACCTCAGCGGCTGGGCCGAGGAGTGGATCCTCTGGTCGACGGTCGAGTTCGGTTTCCTTAGAGTTCCCCAGGCGTTCTGTACCGGCTCGTCGATCATGCCGCAAAAGGTCAATCCCGACGTGCTGGAGCTGATCCGCGGCAAGACGGCACGGGTGGTGGGAAACTTGCAGGCATTGTTGGTGCTCGTGAAAGGGCTGCCGCTGGCCTACAATCGCGATCTCCAGGAGGACAAGCGGCCGATTTTCGATTCCTTCGATACGGTCAGCGCCTGCCTGGAACTGGCCGCGCCGTTGGTGGCGGGAGCCGAACTGGACCGCGCCGCGATCGCCCAGCGGCTGGACCGCGGCCACCTCGACGCGACCACGCTGATGGAATACCTGATTTTGCGAGGCGTGCCGCAGCGCACGGCCCACCACATTGTCGGTCGCCTGGTCCGCACGGCCTTGGATCGCGGCGTCCGTTTAGCGGACCTTACCCTCGAGGAGTTCCGCGCGGCGCATGCCGAGTTGGACGAGAGCGTTTACGCGGTGCTCGGCCCGGAGCGAGCGGTGGCCGCGATGCAGAGTTATGGATCGACCGGGCCGGAACAGGTCAAGCAGCAGGTGGCGCGTTGGAAAGAGATTCTTCTTCGTGAGGCATCCCATGAGCTTTCCTAGGATTGCGCAAACGATAACCTCCGCAAATCTCCCCTTGGGTGGCATGCCGTCACGACGCGCAGCGCCGGGTCGGCATGTATCCCACGGCAACGAACATGCCTACCCGCGCTCGACGCACCCTGCAATCATCGCTTTGGTGGCCGTATTGGCGATCGCGATTGCGGCGGCGCCGGCTTCCGCACAACAAGACAAAGCGGCCAAGAAGCCCAAGGCGGCAGCCGCAAAACGGACTCCGGCGGCGTCTACGCCCAACGCCAAGCTGCCGGCGTCGGCCGCGCCCGCGGCGGCCGCGAAGAGCGATGAAGCGGTGGAAATGATCGAGGCTCGGCCGGACCCGGCCGTCGAAGCCGTATTGGAGAGCAAGCCGTCCACGCCCGCGGAGCTGTTCCGCGGCGCCAAAATACTGGCCGACCTTGGCCGGCCGGAGCTGGCCAAGGGCTTCCTGCAAAAGATTCTCGACGCGAAGCTCGACGACTCGCAGTTCAAGGACCTGGCCGAGCGATTCGGTTCGGCCGCTTTCACCGGCATGGCCGCGAACAAAGATCTGGCGCCCGCGGCCGGAGGGTTGGCCGACGCGGTGCTGGCCGCGGTTTCGCGTATGGCGGAAGAGCCCAAACGCCTGGCCGCGCTGGTCGCGGGGTTATTGGATCCGTCGCCGGACGCGCGGGCCCGGGCGATGATCGGCTTGCAGCAGGGCCGCGCGGCCGCGGTGGCGCCGATTCTGGCGGTGCTGGCCGACGGCAAACAAGCCGCGGCACGGCCCGTGATGCGCGAAGCGCTGGTGGAACTCGGCGGCGACGCGATCGGCCCGTTGTTGAGCGCGTTGGAATCAACCGACGCGGCGCTGGTGGCCCAGGTGATCCAAGCCATGGGAGCCATGGGCGACCGGAAACTGGCCGTGGAATTGCTCGCTGCGTATGCCGCGGCGGGCAGCCCGGCGGAAGTCCGACAGGCGGCACAGGCGGCGATCCGGCGATTGTGCGGCGCGCTGCCCACGCCGTTGGAAGCAGCCGGCTTGCTGAGCCAAAGGGCGCGCACTTACCTGGAGCAGCGCGAGCCGTTGGCCACGGAAGGCGACGGCACGGCCGCGATCTGGCACTGGGATGCGACGCAGCAGAAACCGGTCATGCAGACACTCCCGGTCGCCGACGCATCGCGGGCGATTGCCGCACGGCTGGCCCGCGATGCGTATCTGATTGCGCCGGGCGATGCGGAGATCCGCAACCTGTACTGGACGGCGCGGCTGGAGTCGGCGGCCCACGAACAAGGTTTGGATAAACCGCTCTCGGCCGATGCGCCGGCAATGGCCGAGCTGGCGCGGCAAAACGTGGACACGCTGCAGCGGTTGCTCGACGACGCCATGCATCGCGGCTACACGGCGGCGGCCGCTTTGGCGGCGCGGGTGCTCGGCGGCAAGGGCCCGGCCGAGCACGTGCTCGACGAAGGAAACCGGCCATCGCCGCTGGTGATGGCGGTTCGCGATGCGGACCGCCGCCTGCGGATGGCGGCACTCGCGGCCATCATGCGATTGCAGCCTTCGCGCCCTTATGCGGGCTCGAGTTATGTGCCGGAGTCGCTGGGTTATTTCGCCGCCAGCAGCGGTGCGCGGCGGGTGTTGGTGGGCAGTCCGCACAGCGAGACGGCGCTGGAAATGGCCGGCAGTCTCGCGGCGGCGGGTTACCAGATCGATGTTGCCACGAGCGGCCGCGAGTTGGTCCACATGGCGGTGGCCTCGCCCGACTACGAGTTCGTGTTGATCGACATGTGGCTTTACGAGCCGACGGTCGATTTCGTGGTGCAGCAATTGCGGCACGATTACCGCAGTGCCGGGCTGCGGGTGGGGCTGCTGGCCCGAGAGGGCTTCTTGCCCCGCGCGCGGCAGATTGCGGATTCGGACAAGCTCTGCCTGGCGTTTTCCCGCCCCCACCAGCCGGAAGAGTTGGCGTGGCAGGTGCAGCAACTGTCCGCGCTGGACGTGGAACAGTTTGTGCCGTACGCGGTGCGGCAGCAGCAGGCCGCGCAGTCGCTGGCTTACCTGGCGGACCTGGCGGCGCGGTGGCGGAAGGTGTACGACGTTTACCGGCTGCAAAGCATCCTGCTCTCCGCGCTGCAAGTGCCCACCTTGGCGCGGCAGGCGGCCGTGGTGATGGAGAACGTGGGGACCGCGGAGGTGCAACGGGCGCTGGTCGAGGCGGCCAGCCAGCCCAGCGAGCCGCTGGAACTGCGGGACGCCGCGCTGGCGGCTTTTCGGCACAACGTCGAGCATCATGGAATCCTGCTCACGAAGCCGGAAATCGTCCGCCAATACCGGCGTTACAACCAAAGCGAGTCGGCCGATCGAGCCACACAGCGGGTCCTGGGCGGGATCCTCGATTGCCTCGAGGCCACCAAGCAAGCGCGATCGGCCCCGCCCGGCGCGGCGGGAAAACCTGGAGTTCCCCGCGGAAGTTGACAGCAGTTTTTACACTCGGCCCGGTTTGAAATGCGGCGCACCGCAGCACATACGAAGAGAGATCTCGGCAATGATTCGCCGCTCACAATCGACACTTTGATCCGATGACACGCGCGCTATCGAATTCGTTTTCCAACAACGAGACCGGACCGCCGATCCCCGGCCTGATCGGCTCCGGCCCGGCCATGCAGGACGTCTATCGGCTCACCCGGCAGGTGGCGAAATCCAACGCCTCGGTGCTGTTGTTGGGCGAGACCGGCACGGGCAAGGAATTGATCGCCAAGGCCATCCACCAGCTCAGCCCCCGCGGCAGCGGCCCGTTCATCCGCGTCAACTGCGGCGCGCTGGCGGAGAACCTGCTGGAAAGCGAACTGTTCGGCCACGTCCGTGGCTCCTTCACCGGCGCCATCGACAACCGCACCGGCCGCTTCGAAGCGGCCCACACCGGCACCGTCTTCCTCGACGAAATCAACTCCACCACGCCCAAGCTGCAAGTGAAGCTGTTGCGGGTGTTGCAGGAGCATGAGTTCGAGCGGGTGGGCGACACCACCACGATCCGCGTCGACACCCGCGTGATCGCCGCCAGCAATCGCGACTTGATGGAGGAGGTCGAAGCCAGCCGCTTCCGCGAGGACCTGTATTATCGCCTCAACGTGGTATCGATCGTGTTGCCTCCCTTGCGCGAACGCCGGGAGGACATTTCCGAGCTGGTCGGCCATTTCCTCAAGATCTACAACCAGCAGAACAATCGCCACGTGCCCTACATCCAACGCGAGGCGATGGAGGCCCTGCAAGTCTATTCCTGGCCGGGCAACGTCCGCGAGCTGCAAAACTACATCGAGCGGGCGGTGGTGCTGGCGCCGGGCGACGAACTGACCTGCGACCTGCTGCCCGAAGCGGTTCTGGGCCAGCGGCGGCCGCGGATCGGCCGCTACCGCTCGGTGGACTTCACCACGCTGGCCGCCGAGCTCGTCGAGCAGGGCGTCAACGACGCGGGGGCCAATGCGGACAACCTGCACGCGGCGATCGTCAACCGCGTGGAGCGCGAGCTGATTGCCCAGGTGATGTCGTCCTGCGACAACGTGCAAACCAAGGCCGCCACGCGGCTGGGCATCAATCGCAACACGCTGCACAAGAAGCTGCAAGAGTACAATCTGGAATCGTGATGCAATTTTAGATTTTCTAAACTCGCAAGACGCGATTGCAGAAGTCCCCAAACGTCTCCCCGTTTTGCCGCTCGGCCTTGAAGCGGGTGAAGACCGGAACGAGCGTGGGAACGATCTCGGCCAGCGGCACGATGTCCTTGTAGACGAACGCCAGCCGGTCGCCCAATCGCCGCCCGCCCAGGTAGATCGTGTACTTGTCCTTGGTCCGGCCGGAGAGGCCGATGTCGGCGTTGTAAGGCCGCGCGCAGCCGTTGGGGCAGCCGGTCATGCGGGTGGTGAAGGCTTCTTTCGATAGCCCCAGCCGCTCCAATTCCTGTTCCAACTGATCGATCAACCCGGGCAACACCCGCTCGCTCTCGGTCACTGCCAATGGGCAGGTGGGCAAGGCCACGCAAGCCATCGACCAGCGGCGAACCGTGGAAATCTGCTCCAGGGTCTTCACTCCATGGCGATGGAGGATTTCTTCGATGCCCGACTGCGCATCGCTCGCGAGATCGATGAACAGCAGGCTCTGGTGCGCGGTCACGCGCACTTTGGGGTCGAAGCGGGCGCAGATCTCGCGGATCGCGGCCTTCAGGCGGAATCCCTCGCGGTCCAGCACCCGGCCATTCTCGACGTTCAGCCCGTAGAACCAGCGGCCGTCGCCCTGGTCGTGCCAACCGAGGTGATCGTCGAATCCGCTGACATCGGCCGGATGCGGATCGGGCAGCTTGCGGCCGAAATACTCTTCGACCTGCGTCTTGAACCGCGGCAGCCCCCAATCGGCGAGCAGGTATTTCATCCGCGCCCGGCGGCGATCGGCGCGGAAACCATAATCCCGCTGCACCTTGATGATGGCCGTGGTCAGATCCAACACGTCGTCGGGCTTCACGAAGGTCAGCTTCTGGGCCACGGCCGGGAAGGTGTCTTTCTTGCCCAGGGTGACGCCGAAACCACCGCCCACCACCACGTTGTAACCCAGGATCTGCCCGTTCTCCGCGATCGCCAGGAAGCCCAGGTCGTTGGCATAGGCGTCGATACAGTTGTCGGTCGCCAGCGCCACGGCCGTCTTGAACTTGCGGGGCAGATAGTTCTTGCCGTAGAGCGGCTCGACTTCGTCGCCTTCGGAAACGGGATACCGCTCGGCGGCCGGCGAGCCTTGGAGCCAGATTTCCTTATACGCGGGCGTGCGCGGCAGCAGATGCCGGGTGAGCGCGTCGGCCAATTGCTGCATCTGGTCGTGGATCGGATCGTGTCGCAACGGGGCCGGGCAGCAGAGCACGTTGCGCTCCACGTCGCCGCAGGCGCCGAGCGTGGTCAGCCCCAACTCGTTGACCCGGCGGACGAACTGCCGTACGTGGCGCTTCCGCACAAAGTGCACTTGGATGTCTTGCCGATTGGTCAGGCGGATGTTCTCGCCCGCCAACTCTTCGCACAAGTCCAGCATGCCCAGCAGTTGGCGTCCTTCGAGCTTGCCGCCGGGCAGCTTGACGCGAACCATCACCGAATTGGTGCGTTGCGATTTCCCGCCCGGCACTTTCACGTTGCGGGCGTCGCGGTCGTCCTGCTGATACATGCCATGGTGCTTGATCAGTTGCGTGGTGGCTTTTTCGAACGCCTCTTTGTCGTTGTCCAGCTCTTCCGCGATCGTGCCGCGGAGATAATTGCTCGCGGCCTTGATGATCTCCACCGAATTCAAGGGTTCGTCAGCCATGCGTCGCTCAGTCTTCGTGTCTGTGGGAGGGAAATCGAAACGTCGTAAGATCACTTAAGCGATAAACAAGTGGATGATGGTATTATACCAGTTATCGCCTGAAAAAGTATAAACGGTGGAGCGGCTTGGCCACAACCGCAACTCAGGGGACGGGGGGTATGGTGGGTGCTGATACGGACCGCATTGCGTAGCGTCGGTGCAAGCACCCGCCCTACGCAGAAGCAATCAGGTCTCATCGCGATCGAGCCATTTGTCCAACAGCGGCGGCTGGTAGCGGGCGAGCCGTTCCAGTAGCCGCTCGGGATCCTGGTCGACCAACACCAGCTCGCGATGCTCGGGCCGCAGGAACTGCTCGGTCACCGCATGGTCCAGCAGCGTAATGAGCGGGTCGTAATAGCCCTTCACGTTCAACAGCCCACACGGCTTGGCGTGCAGGCCGAGCTGCGACCAGGTGACCACTTCGCAGAACTCCTCCAAGGTGCCATAGCCGCCGGGCAGGGCGATGAAGGCGTCGGAAAGCTCGGCCATCAGCGCCTTCCGCTCGTGCATGGAGCCGACCACCCGCAGGTCGGCCACGTCGCGGTGTCCCAGCTCCCTGGCCATCAGCGACTGGGGGATCACGCCGATGACTTCGCCGCCGGCGGCCAGCACGGCGTCGGCCAGGCGTTTCATCAGCCCGACGCCCCCGCCGCCATAGACCAGGCCCAGGCCCCGCCGGACCAGCGCTTCGCCGGTCCGCCGCGCGGCGGCATGGTATTCGGCGTGGGCCCCGCTGCTGGAGCCGCAAAAGACGCAGACTCGTTTCATGGGCAGTGTCACCAGCGATTGTAGCGATACGGATCGTCGTTGGCGATGGGCGTATCGAGGTAATAGGAGTGCAACCAGCGGGCCTGGGCCGGTTCCTCTTTGCCTTGTACCGGCGAAGTCCAGTACTCCGGCAGCCGCGACTCCATGGGCACGCCCGCATTGGCCAAAAGCCGCGACAAGAGCGTGCACGTGTGATTGTGGGTGAGCTTCAGATAGATCTTGTTGGGCTCGGTGTAGTCAAATCGCCGCGGATCGATCTGCCAATAGAGGCGATCGAATACGACAGACGACGCGTCCCGGCCCAACACCCTCGTAGTCTCAATCCGCCCGCGAAAATGAAGTTCCGCCGGGCCGACGCCCCGCAGCCAATCATCGCCGGGGCGGGGCGGTTCTTCGTGCGTGATCCGACTGGTCTGGACACGGAGGCGACTGTCAAGAGCCTCAAGGGCTTTGGGTGGCTGGAAGAGGTAGATCACCCGCGCATACGGCCGAGCGTTTCGCGGCTCCGCGCCGGGGTTCGCTCCCACGACCAGGATCCTTTGCGTCGCATCGCCGCTTTGCGACGAGAAGCGGGCCCCCAACGACTCTAAAAACCGCTTGGTCGCTTCGTCCCCGACATATTCGCTGGAGCGATGGAACTTCTCCGCGGCTCGTGCGTTACGGCCGACTACCGACTGCCGACTGCCCACTCCCGGCGTCACCGGCAATTCGAACGCCCAATTCAACAGATTCCAGACCACTCGGTCGGCGGCCGGGTCGGGCTCGCTGCGGCCGGTAACGTCCAATTGGCAGAACATCATTTCGCCGCCGCTGGGAGTTCGCATCAATAGCAGCGGCGAATACTGAAGATCGAAACCCCCGTCGACCAGGGCCGTGAAATCGCCGGTCTGCGGCTTCTCGATCACCACCGTGGCCACCTGCCCCCAATTGCCCCACTTCCAAACGCGGGTGTTCTTGAAGCCCAACCAATCGACCATCGGGTCGGTCATCTCATAGTCGGGCAGGTCGAAATGATCGGCGATCAACGTGGACTGCCCCCGCCAATCGCGCAATAGCTCGTTATCCATGCCGGCCAGCGCCGCGTGTTTGGTGCGGAGGAAGACGCGGCGCAATGACGGCAAATTGGTGCGGAATCCCAGCCGGCGGCTGAGCGCCGCTTCCGTCTGCTCGAAGACCAGCACCCGGCCGCCGCGGGCCAACAGTTCTCCGACGTCCGGCAAGGGGCCATCGACGGAGATCGCCTCGCGACCTACGACAATCGCCCGGGCCTGCGCGGGAATGGCCCCTACGAGCCGCGGCAGATGCACACCCAGCCGCGAGAGCTCCTTGGTCGTCAGCCCCTTGGGATCCCAGAGGAGCACCTCGGGCGGAGAATCGATGACCGCTTGCGGCAGGATGCGAAGCGGCAGCCGATCGTCCAGCCGCAGGCCGTCGGCCAGCGATAGCACCATCTCGATGCTTGCGGCACTTTCGGTGGTCTGGGGCACGTCGAATTTGATCGGCAATCGCTGTTGATCGCCGGGCCCCACGCGAACCGCATACGAGATTCGGCGGATCTCGCCGCCGCCGAGCAACACCCGGACCACGCACTGGCCTTCCAAGCTGATGCGGCGATCGTTGACCACGATCACCTGCTTTTCGACCGTCTCGCCGGAGCGGAAGACATGGCCCTGCTCGGTAAAGTGTTGCGGGCTGCCGGCGATCCAGGCCAACACGTCGCGGTTAACCCGCTGGAAGGTGCGGCCCAACGAGGTCAGCTCGAAACGGCCGGGATTGGCGGTCATGAAATAATCACCGCCGGGGGGCACGAAGTCCGGATGGATGCCCCGCGCCGTCCCTTGCTCGGGCGGCTCATGGATGGGCGTCGGCTGGTCCGACTTGTTCACCGCGCGGGCCACACCCTCCTGGTCCCAGGGAAGCACGGCAGTAAGGCCCCAGGTCCGCAGGGCGGGCCAGATTTTTTCGGTGAAGGCCGATTGGATCTCCAGGTGGTTGTGTTCCCGGCCCTCGTGCCAATAATCGCCCAGCACGCTGGTGATGTGGAACGGCTTGCCGGTGGCGTAAATCCGTTCGTAGTTGTCGACGTGCCGCTCTTCGGCCTCGGTCAGTTCGTAGGCCCGGTCGCCGGTGATCGCCGCGCCGTATTCCACGGCCAGCGGCTCGCTGCTGACCAGGTTCCGCCAGATGAAGGGCCCCACGCGATGCCGGCCCCAACTGGCCACGTGCGGCAGGCCATATTCCACGAAGAACATCGGCTTCACGCCGTCGGCCGCCCAATGGCTGAGCCAATCCATCCGCTCCTGGATAGGCGCCCAGTTGAGATAGATGTTCACCGTGTGCCACGCGCCCATGTTGCCGCTTTGGTGGTGGTAGACGGTGCGGGTGGGGTCTTGGCGGTGGACATAGGCCTCGGCGGCCGCGGCCGTTTCCCGCTTGGCATCGGGCTTGGGCGGCTTGGGCTGGTAGATGCCGTCCATCTTGGCCGGGTTCTGGTCGCCGTGGTAGCCCAACGCGTTATGGCTCATGGCGTAGGCCAACACGCTGGGATGATTCTCGGCCTTGCGGATGCAGTAGTCGGCCAGCCGCTGCCACTCGGTCGACGCGCCCCGCTTCGCGTTCCAGCCCTTCAGCGAGCGCAGCGGGTGCGGCAGCGTGAACGAGAGCAGGAAACCGCTCTCGTCGGCGGCCTGCAACAGCCCATCGAAGGAGGCCGTTTCGCCCGCATCGACGCCGTAGTTGGCCAGGATGGCAAAGTTGAAACCCAGCGAGCGCATCCGCTGGAAGGTGGCGCTGCACTGCGTTTTCGAGGCGCCGGCGAGCGAGCGGAGATGATTGGAAAAGTCCAAGGCCCGCCAATGGATCCGCGAGCCGTTGAGCAAGACGTCGCGGCCGGCCACGGCGATCTCGCGAAAGCCGAACCGCTCGCGGGCTTCGTCCAACGCCCGGCCGCCCGCCGAGGTCAGTTTCAGGCGTACGTCGTAACAATGCGGCGCGTCGAGGTCCCACAAGTGCTTGGCCAGCCAGGGCACGGTGAGCTCCAGCACTCCCTGCGGACCGACTGTCACGGCCGTCGAAGTCCACTGCTTCTCGATCACGCCCCGGTAGGCAGCCTCGATGCCAACGAGGACGCGCTGGCCCGCCGCGTCGGCAAGCGCGATTCGCAGGCCCAGTTGCCGCTGCCGCAGCGAGGGACGGAACTGCACGTCCACGATCCGCGGCCCCTGCGGCTCGGCCCACAACAGCACGTCGCCGCAGATGCCGTGGAAGCGGATCTGCGATTTCGCCTCGGCGATCATGTCTTCGCGCATGGCCACCAGTTGGCTCGGCTCGAAAGGCAGCGCCGTGGTCCATAGCGCGATCGCGGCCGGCTTGCCCGGCGTGACGGCCGCGGTCAGGTCCACGCGGCCCGACGGCCAACGGATCTGCCCCACGAGGCGGCCATCGACCAACACACCCGCTTGCGTCTGCGGCATGTCGATCTCCAACACGATGCGGCGTCCGCTCCAAGCGGCGGGGATCTCCACGGTACGGCGATACCAATAGGCCTGCGCATTTTTCAGCGGCATCCGCAGGGCCCAGAAGTCGGGCACCACCGGCTGGTGGCTATCGCCATACGTTCCCGGCCAGACCGAAGGCAGCTTCGTCCAACCCCAGCCGGGGCTCGCCGGCAGCGGCGGAGGATTGCCGACCAACGCGGGCGTGAACGCGGCGGGCTCGTCCTTGCCGAGCCCCAGGGGCCGGAACTGCCACGGGCCATCGAGCGACCAGCAATCGCGGACCGCGCACTCTTCGAGCACCGCGGGCGGCAGGGCCGTCTTCCAGGTCTCGGGCAGAGCAGCGTCCTCCGGCCGGGGACGCGGCCGCAGCGCGGTGATCTGCACGTCGTCCAGGTCCAGTGTGCCACTTTGCACGGAAAACAGCGAAAGGCTCCACGCCAGTTGCGCCGCGCCTTCGGGAATCACGAGCTCGCGGCTCTCGGCATGCCACGCCTCCGCGGTGCCTTGCCAATGCAGCACGTTGGGCCAAGGCCCCACGCGGCGGCCCCGGGCGTCGACAAACGACATGGCGATGCGGCCATCGTGCCAGCCCTCGCGGCCCGGCACGATGTCGCGGTAACGAACCCGGCAGGAGATCCGCAACACGCCCCAATCGCTCCGCAGCGGCACGACGCGGCTGATGCTCACACTGTCGCCGGGCCCCCGGGCCCGCAAACGCAGGAAGTGATTGCCGTCTTCCAACAGCCACTGCGCGGCCGGATGATGCGGCCAACCGTCGGGCCAGTGACGGCCGGGCGCCTCGCGCTCGAAGCCGCCGTTGTCGACAAGCTCGCGGGGCAAGTCCGCAGCCCGGGCCGCGGTGAGCGAAACGGCAAACGCCACCATCCAAAGGGCAACTCGGCAGCAACGCATTTTCACTTCTCCCCAGAGCCGACGGTCGACACGGTCGAGTTGATTGTCGCGCCGGTTCGCGGCGAAGTCAAGCTGGCGGAACGCTGTTGCGATCGCACGGCGGATGGCATAGAATCGCCACGAGGACGGGACACCGGGCAACCACCGTGGATAAGGCATCGCCGACATGAGTTTGCTTCAAATTATCATTCTGGCCGTGGTGCAGGGCCTGGCCGAGTTGCTCCCGGTTTCCAGTTCCGCCCACGTGATCGTGGCCGAGAAGCTGTTGCGATTGAACCCCTCGGCGCCGGAGATGACGCTGCTGTTGGTGATGCTCCACACCGGCACGATGTTTGCGGTGATCGTGTATTTCTGGCCGGCCTGGCGGCGGAGTTTGTTTGCCTCCGGGGCGGTGTTCGCCGGGCAGGCGGCTCGACTGGTGGTGGCGACGATGCTGACCGCCGCCGTTGCTTTGCCGCTCAAGCTGGCGATCGAGAAGGGTGTCGAGAAATCGGGCTACCTGGTCAAAGATGCCCATGGGAAAGTGCCCAAGGCCGAAATCGAACTGCTCTGGAGCAACCTCGGGCTGGTGGCCGCGGCACTGGCGGCGGTGGGCGTCTTGATCTTGATCGCCGGCCTCTCTGAACGGCGGACCGCCCGCAACCGCGCGATGGGGATTCGCGAGGCGGCATGGATCGGCGCCATTCAAGGGTTGACGCTGCCGCTGCGGGGGTTTTCCCGCTCGGGAGCCACGATTTCAATGGGTATGCTGCTGGGGGCCATCAAGGCTCGCGTGGAGGAATTCAGCTTCGCCCTGGCAGTCATCCTTACGCCGGCGGTCATCGGCTATGAGCTGCGGCGGCTCATCAACGCCCAGCACGAAACGGGGAGTGTGGGCGTGACGTGGAGTTTATTCGCTCCCAGCCTGTTGGGCATGGTGTTTGCGTTTCTGGCCGGTTTGTTGGCGCTCAAGTGGCTCTCCCGCTGGCTGGAGCGCGGCCGGTGGCATCTCTTCGGCATATATTGCCTGGTGGCCGCGGCGGCCGTCTTCGCGCTGTACTGCGGCGGCTATTGACCGTTGCTATGAACGCCGCGGCAACGTAGCACGGAATAAGGGAATTCACTGCGTTCCCGCATCGTCGCCCGGCAAACGGGCTAAAGTCCATGCTGCGGCGATTTTTCGACCCCGATTTGCACGCCCCGCGCGGCCGGTGCTACAATAGTCCCCGGACTAATTCGACTACGCAATCCACAAGGAGAGAAACAATGCATCGCAGATGGCTGCAAACGGTGACCGGGCTGGCCGGCCCGGCACTCGTCGCGCTCACGGTACTAGGGCTGTGCCTCACGGCGGCGTCGGCCCGGGCGGCCGACGGCGAACAGGGCTTCAAGTCGCTCTTCGACGGCAAGACCTTGACCGGTTGGGAAGGCAATCCCGACAACTGGCGAGTCGAGGACGGCGTGATCACCGGCGATACCAGCGGGCATCCGATCAAGCCCAACAGCTTCCTCATCTGGCGGCAGGGCAAGGTCGACGATTTCGAGCTCCGCGTCGACTATCGCTTCCAATCCGAATGGGGCAATTCGGGCGTGCAGTTCCGCAGTTTCGAGGTCCCCGACGCCAAGTGGGCCGTCGGCGGCTACCAGGCCGATTGCGAGACCGGCGCGAGCCACAGCGGCGGCCTCTACGGCGAACGCTATCGCGGCATTCTCGCCCGCCGCGGACAGAAGGTCGTCATCGGCGACGACCACAAGCCGAAGATCGTCGAGCTCTTCGGCGACGTGGCCAAGATGCAAGAGTTCGTCAAGCCCACCAACGAGTGGAACTCCTATCGCATCGTGGCCCGGGGTTATCACATCACGCAGGAGCTCAACGGCCACCTGATGATCGACCTGACCGATCAGGATAGCGCCGTGCGCCGCCGCAGCGGGATCATCGCCCTGCAGCTCCACGCCGGGAAGCCGATGCGGGTACAGTTCCGCAACATCCTGCTGAAACGGCTGAAGATGGAAGACACCAAGAAGGTGGTGTTCATCGCCGGCCGGCCCAGTCACGGTTATGCCCAACACGAGCACCATGCCGGCTGCCTGCTGTTGGCGCGGCTGCTCAACAAGAACGTGCCCGGGCTGTTTGCCACGGTCTATCGCATCCTGCCGGGCAAGGGCCCCGAGGCGAACTGGCCCCAAGACCCCACCGCGCTGGACAATGCCGATACGGTGGTGTTCTTTTGCGACGGCGGCAAGAATCACCCGGCCATCGGGCACTTGGATGAGTTGGACAAGCTGACGAAAAAAGGCGTGGGCGTGGCGTGCATCCACTACGCCGTGGAAGTGCCCAAGGGCCAACCGGGCGACGCCTTCCTGAATTGGATCGGCGGATATTTCGAGACCTTCTGGTCGACCAATCCCAATTGGACGGCCGTGTACAAGGGCTTCCCCGATCATCCCATTTCTCGCGGCGTGAAGCCCTTCACCATCGAGGACGAGTGGTACTACCACATGCGTTTTCCGGACGAGACGAAGGGGGTGACGCCGATCCTCTCGGCCATTCCGCCCGAGTCGACCCGGCAGGGTAAGGACGGCCCCTATAGCGGCAATCCGGCGATCCGTGCCCGCAAAGGAATGGCCGAGGTCACGGCTTGGGCGCTCCAGCGGCCCGACGGCAGCCGGGGCTTCGGCTTCACCGGCGCCCATTGGCACTGGAACTGGGGCAACGACAGCTTCCGCACCACCGTGCTCAACGCCATCGTCTGGGTGGCCGGTCTGGAGGTTCCGCCCGGCGGCGTGAAGTCCAAGACTCCCACGCTGGAGGAGCTGATGGTGAATCTGGATTCCAAGCCGTCGCGGGGTTTCGACAAGGCCAAGATCCAGAAGATGCTCGACTCGTGGAAGCCGCAACAGACGGCGGCGAAGTGACGGAACGTAGGGTGGGTCGAGGGGCTCGTGCGAAGCACGGGCCCCAGACCCGCCGCATTTCTCTCCTGGCGCGCAGCGAACCTGAGACGAAGTTGAGTGTAAGTCGGGGTCCGCAAAAGCCGCGGGGGGACATTCTACTTTTCCGCCAAATGCCCGAATTGCAATCGGCGAGAGCACCGTTGAAGAAAAGCAGAATGTCCCCATTTGCCCCCCAATCCAATAGCTGCTTTTGCTGACGTTCGAGGAATACGGCGGCCAAAGGGTTAGGCAATGTGGGCGCGAAAGAGCGAGGTGAGGCGATGTGGGCGCGAAAGAGCGATCAGCAGATGGCTACGGAACGAAGCGGCGTTTGGCCTTTTTTGCGCGGGCCAGTCGTATTGTTTTTGATCTGCTTCGTGGCCGACATCGGTATTGCAATCCGGGGGCCTCGCGTGGGCGGTGGCGTGGCATGGCCGAGGGGATGGTCGGAGGAGCTCCGAGACGCAGCGTTTATCGCCACCGTCGCGGCCGTCGCGCACTGCATCGTACAGGTTGTTCTCGGAAGGAATGTGCCGAGTGGTGCCAAGAATGTCATGATCTGCGACACTTGTCACCGTGTGAGGCGTCGGGACGGCGCGACAAAGTGCGAATGCGGCGGCACGTTCGACGACTTCGATAAGTGGACGTGGATCGATGGGGGAAAAGAAGAGGACGAATCGTAGTGAAGTGGCGGCTTCGATACCGCAAGCCGGCCAACAACTTCGCGGCCCTGGACCGCTTCGGCCGGGTAATCGATCAGCTCTGGACTTCCTACGGCGAGAATCCCGGCGTGCTCGATGAGTACACTTACACCTATGATCGCGCGGGCAACCGGACCAGCCGCGGCAATGCCACCGACGCCGCGCTGAAAGCCGCCGGGGGACATTCTACTTTTCCGCCAAATGCCCGAATTGCAATCGGCGAGAGCACCGTTGAAGAAAAGCAGAATGTCCCCATTTGCCCCCCAATACTACTTCCCTGCCATCAGCATTTCGGTAAACGCCGACCGTCGAAAGATTGAGTAGGCCGCCAGTTTCTCCGAGCCCATAATTAGCCGAAAGACTTGCTCGTTCTCGGACAAGAGCCTTGCCGCGGATTCGCCAATCGCAATAAGGAAGCACGCCTCTTTCAGATTGCATGTCCAGTTGTATCGGCTTTGTATCGTATACGCAATCCGTCCATCGACGAAGAAGAATTCTTGTCCTTGATATATTAACACTATCGTGTCGTTCGCAATTAAAGGCTGGTGAGCGTCTTGATTTAGTATCTTCAACCAGTATTCCACCGGATGCCCATTGATTTCATTGCGCCCGGTTTCAGCCATCGACTTGATTGTGGTCAGCATTCGCCTTCGGGCAACAAATTGCCGCCACAAACGGAATGTTATTAGGCATCCGACAATTAGAAACCCAAGTAGAACGATATATTTCCGATTCACGCCTTATGGTTCCAAGCTAAACCAAACCCGTCCAACCCGATGGGACCAACTATGTGCCACCTTCTTGCCGTGGCTGGCAACGCGCCCCGATACGCCAACGCGATGGAGGTGGAGGATCGGTAGTTGGGTCCTGGCTCGATACCGGGGGAGAACGGCGTTTAGAGTATCGATCGTAATGGATCTCCCAGGAACTCGAAAACCCAGGACATGATTGTGTAAGTCAGAACGGCAATTATTCCGACGATGCCGCCGAAGACGGCGTGATCGGCCGCTTTTCCAGCCGAATCTACTCGGTCAGTGCCGGCTCTTTCAAATCCTTCCCGTGTTCGGACGGCAGATACGATTCCCGGGATGAAGAAAACTGTTCCGATCGCCAATCTAGCGACAAGCAAACGCAGGATCGGTGACGGTAGGAGGTAGAGTGCCATTGCAACAGGATAGAGCCAGATCCATAGCCGCAGAGAAGGGGCAACATTGAACTCCTCGAATAACGCCCGGTTGCGTGCAATGACTCGCGACGTGTCCATCGCAAGTGTTACGTATGCGATAAGAGCAATGATCTGCAACAACAGGCGTCTCCCTCTCAACGAGTGGGGAGAGATTATTGCGTTTCTTGGACGGGCCCACCTCCTCAAATGTAGTACCATGATAACGCTTTGTCAACTATCCCTGGCCCACTGTCTGGTCCACTATCCGATGCCGGGTGGGTTGGCTCTGACGAAAACAATCCGGGGTTCGATTTCGCCGAGTTGAAGCCTGCACCAGACGGGGGCGCAATGACATTCGACAGCGTGGCAAAGTATTATCAAGCCTTCGAGAACTGGTGGAACGCCCGTTCGTCCGATGGAACAAACTCCTCCCCCGATCCATCGCCCAGTTCTGGTGCGGCGTCCCATTCCAGTTGTTGCGAGGAGGAATGATCCTTCGGTGCTAGCAACTCTGACGAGAACGGTGACGCCGTGCGGAATTGGCAACAAGCCGATGCCGGGCCAAGCGGTAATGAGGAACCCGCCCAAGTCGTTCCGCCAATCTGAGGAACGGTGAGGTAGCCTTCTGAGGACGTTCAAGCAAGTTTGATGGCGCGTTGTCGCGGACCGTTGGAGCGTTCGGGACAAGTTCGTAACGGCCGATACACTTTGCCTGCTCCACAACACTGAAAAGCGGGGAGCGAAAGGGCACACAATGCGAAAACGCGCTTTAGTGCGGAACATGAAATCTGTTGGCCGAGCACTATTATTTGTTGGCCTGATGTGTTTCCTCAAGTCTGCGGCGGCCGTGGGAGCCGAAGTGAGTTGGGGGCTGTTTGGTCTTTTCTTATGATTGTGGGTGCCGTGCTGATTGTGATTAGCAAGTCAAAATGTTGGAACAAAGATACCCTGGGTGGCTAATAGTGACGACGACGACCGGCTACCTCGGGTAGTGGCAACGTTGACGAGAACGGCGACCCTATTCAGAATTGCCAACAAGTTCCGATGCCCGGGCCGTCTGGTAACGAGCAGCCGGCTTACCCGGCCCCGCTGATCTGATCGTAATCATGGCCGATCAACACTCGGGAGCAGCGTTGCCTAGCGGCTCATTCTGTCAGCACCTAGGGGATACTACCGTGCGACGCAGGAAAGGTATTGGCTTCGGATTTGCCGGAGTGGCCGGAAGAGATGCCGCCGGAATTTGGGGCTTGATCGGCGTTGCCGCTGTGTTGCCAGGTGCGGCGATTCTGGTTACCGGCCGGTCGAGACCACAATAATTCAGACTATCCTGCGAGCCGCATCCGACAAGTGCCAGCTTCACCAGCAACGGCACGACACAGACCCGGCAGACCGACGCGGCCAACGAAATCACGTCTGGTCCTGGCTGGGCCACGCCGCAGTACGACGCGGCGGGGAACATGACCGTCACGCCGCAGCCGGGCAACGAAACGATCGGGCTGCAATGCACCTACGACGCCTGGAACCGGCTCGTTTCGGCAAGCGATAGCACCACGACGGTCAGCTATCGATATGATGGCCAGGATCGACGAACGGAGCGGATCGTCGGCGGCGTGGCCGAGCACTATTACTATTCCGGCCAGCAGGTGGTGGAAACCAGACGCCAAGGGAATTTGCAGCCCGACCAGCAATACGTCTGGTCGCTGCTTTACGTCGATACACCGATCCTCCGCGATACCTATTCAAGCGGGGTGGTGGTTTCCAGCGACCGGCTTTATTACCTCACCGATGCCAACCAGAACGTCACGGCCGTGACCAATTCCTCCGGCGCCGTTCAAGAGCGCTACGATTACGACGCCTACGGAAAGGTAACGATCTATAGTGGCGACTGGTCGCAGGTGCGGAGCGTCTCGGCGGTCGGCAACACGCGGCTCTTCGCCGGCCAGGACTTGGACCCCACAACCGGATTGTATTACGCTCGTGCCCGATGGTATAGTGTAAGTACAGGCGGCTTTATCTCCCGCGATCCGCTCGGCTTCAACGCCGGGCAAATGAACTTGTACGTCTACTGCGGCGATGGCCCGGCCAACCGGACCGATCACAGCGGGCTGTGCAGCAATGGCGACTGGCTCCAGGCTTATTCCAACTGGTTCAATAGCACCTTTGGCAATGGGTGGAGCAATGCACTCGGGGACGCGCTTTACCAGGGTTTGGTCGGCTCTGGGCTGATGAGCAATGAGACCTGGGCGAACGCCACGGCCAACGAGTTGGGGCTGGCGACCGCAGCCGCGGCAATCCCGTTAGGGATAGGGCTGTTCGCGGGTGGAGAAGCGCTGCTGGGTGTGGGCACCGTTGGGGAGATGTTGTACGGAGGCGCAGAAGTCGCGGCGATTGGTGGGGACGCAGCTCTCACTTCCACGGAAATTGCCTCGGCTGAAGCCACGACGATCGGTGGGGGCGAAGCCCTTACTTCCGCAGAGATCGCGTCCGCAGGATACGACGCGGGGTTAGCAACGACGGAGATTGCCTCAGCGGAAGGGCTTGCCGGTGCAGAAGCCGCCGGTGCAGAAGCCGCCGGCGCGGAAGGCGAGGCCGCGCAGGGTGCGGGCGAAGGAAGCAAGGCATTGGATCAGCTTGAGAGCATCGAGAAAGCGCAGCAGAGAGTGCGCGAAGGGACTGATGAAGGACGGCGTATTATTGACTCAATTGAAAAGAGCAGCCAACGATTGAATAACCAACTTCGAGGACCGTATGACCCAGCCGAATGGGAATAGACATCCGCAAGTGATTGCCGGAATTAACGAGGCGATTAACATTGCTGCCAGTGGGCAAACCGCGACCGCCACGCAACACCTTGCAAGACTCGCTGCCGACTTCCCTGATGTGGCTAGTGTGCGCGCATATCTCGCGTGGTTCTTATCGCAGAACAAGCAGCATAACGAAGCAATTGAGCAGAGCCAGCAAGCGGTCACGTTGGCACCTGAATCAGAGAAAGCGTCGCTTGTTCGCTTTCACGTGCTGTGGAAGGCAGGGGAGCACATTCGGGCTCTTGACGAGATGAAACGTTTTTTGGTGATTCGACCTTCCGAGGAATACATCGGTCTTGTAAGGGATTGGGACCTAAAGTAAGGAGATTGGAGTGAGGGGGTAGCTTGTTCTCGGACAGCGTGCGAGAGGGGGGCGATACCGTATCTCTACGACTCGCCGCGACATCCGCAAGTTTTTCGACACGCTCGTTCACGCCCATCTGCCCGCGTTTCTCCAACAACGGATTCGCGACGGCGTGGTGCTCCGAATGATCGGGAAGTGGCACAACGCGGGAGTGATGGAAGACGGTGCGGTGACGCATCCGGAAGCCCGCAGGGCGGAGTAATTTCTCCTGTACCTGCGAACGTGTACCTTCCGAATCTGATTCTATGAAAGAGAGCTGTAGGGGACATTCTACTTTTCCGCCAAATGCCCGAATTGCAATCGGCGAGAGCACCGTTGAAGAAAAGCAGAATGTCCCCATTTGCCCCTGCCCATTTGCCCCCTTGCCCCCGCCCCATTTGCCCCCACGGCGGTCGAATTCCTGGCAGGCATTAAAGGAGGAGCACCATGCGACGCTTCGGTATCCTTGCCGTTTGTTTGCTGTCGGCTCTCATCCATTGCCCCAGTTCGTCGGGCGACGAGCGGCGGGCGGCAGCGCCGATCGAAGCATTTATTGTCTGGAACAAAGACGTGCCGACCAACGGGATTGGCAATGTCTCGACGCTCCGCGTCGTGGACCCCCAAAAGCTCTCCGCCTTGGCAGAGTTTTTCCCGAACTACACCAGGCGTTCGACAAGTCGAATTGCGGCTCAAGGGAAGCCCGACTACGAAGTCTACTTTACCTTCGCAGACGGCGAGACCATTCGCGCGGTTGTATCCCAAAACGAGAGTGGCGGCCATTGGTCGGTTGGACATGGCTCGATTAGCGCCAAGGGTAACTTCTCCGAGCTCATCGACAGGCTCATCCAAGACCAGCTCGTCGGCACCTGGGAATTTGTCTCCCCAGGCAGGGATAAGGGCTATCGAGTCCTCAAGCACCTGACCAGGACGAACTTCATCTGGTCGCACAACAACCTGGACGAGATGGCTTCCAAGGCTTCGGCGAGTGGGACCTGGTCGCTCCACGGCGGCGTCTACAAGGAACATGTCGATTTCGCGACCGACGCTCACAAGCACCTGCGCGGAAAGGACTTCACCTTCGCCATCACGATCGACGGGGATAAGTGGTTCATCAAAGCAGCCCGAGGGAGCGGACTTGTGGTCGATGAAGTCTGGAAAAAGGTCGAATGAGTGCCGACCGTGGAACGAAGCACACGAGGCTGATGGAGCTTCGTGGGGAACCGCAAAAGCTCCCAGAAGACGTCGCTGACCACCGTGAATTGCAAGCCGATGGTTCGCGCTGACTCATCCCAATTTTCCACAATCAGTGATGTCCCCTTTGTCCTTTTTAGAGGACAACCGAAGTCTTCCGCTGCCGGCGTCGCACCGTCCCATGAAATGTGGGCGAGGTAGCTGTGCCACAGAATCGGATCGCCCGAGCGCTTGCCGCGCGCACTCCAGGTGTTCAATCCGCCCTGCAGAGGGGTGTTCGTCGCGAACAAGGCGCAAAGAATGGAGCAGTGGAAAGTGTTTCGTCGGGCTTTCGTCAGGTTCGAGCAGCCCCTCGGCTGTTCAAGGGCGGCAAAAATCGGCGACCATGGCAATCCCCATTCATATTCTCGGGACCGGCGCATTTTTGCCCGGCGATCCGGTGACCGCCGACCACGTGGATGACCTGCTCGGCACCCTGGAAGGTCTGCCGCCACGATTGCAAACGCGGGTGGACTCGTTGCGCGATCGGATGCTCAATCGCAGCGGCGTGACGCTCCGCCATTTTGCCATCGACCCGCACAACCGGCGGCAAACCGAGACCAATGCTTCGATGGCCGAACGGGCGGTCCGCACGGCGGCCGAGGCGGCCGGGGTGGATCTCGGCGAAATCGATTTGCTCCTCTGCGCCGCACCGGCCGCCGATCGCCTGACCCCGCCAACCAGCGTCCTCGTTCAGGAGCGATTGGGCCTGGATCGCTGCCTGGAAATCGAAATCCATTCCAATTGCAGCGGGGTCCCCAAGGCCTTGCAAGTCGCCATCGACATGCTCCGGCAGGGCCGCTACCGCGTCGCGGCCGTCGTTTATTCGCAGCTTTCGTCGATCTTTCTCCGTCGGGAGTATCTCAACCCCGCCCGGCTTACCATGGAGAACCTCGTTCTCCGCTGGGTGCTCTCCGACGGCGCCGGCGCGATGATCCTTGCCCCGGCGCGGCCGGCGCCAGCCGAGATCCTCGACGCGTACGTGGAATCGGTGGGCAGGTGCCGGGCGCCAGGCATGACCTGCGATTTGGGCGTCGAAGCCGGCCTGACCGTCTGCGATGGGCGTGGCGGATCCGTTCTGCACGGCGTATTCGAGCAAGGACTACACCACCTTTGGCAAGACGTGCTCGCCGTGACCCGCTGTGCTCCCGAGATGCTGCTTGGCGGGCTGCGGCGGATGCTCGACGGCCTCGGCGTCCGGCCCGGCGACGTACACGCTTTCGCCTTGCCCGTCCCGGGCCGACAATTCAAAATTGACGGGTACGACGGTCTCTTTCGCCGGATAATGAACATCGAGCCCGACGAGCGCGTGCCGTTCCTGGTCGACCGCTTCGGCTACTGTGGCGGCGCCGCTTCGCTGGTGCAGTTCGACTATATGGTCCGCCACGGCTACTTCCAGCCGGGCGATCTGGCCGCGGTGTACGTGGAAGAATCGAGCAAATGGATGTCCGGCGGCTTCGTCTGCCGGTTCGCCCCAGGTAATTCCGGGGACCGGTAATTAATTCCCGGGGACAGAAAATGTCCCCTCTCGCCGGCTCACGCAAAATCAAAGACACCCGCGCCGTTTTCCCCCGCCGTTTCCCACCCGCGGTGAGTTGATGGAAAACGTCGGTGAGGAATTCATGGAAATCGGTGACGTCCCCTTCTCCGTCCCCCGGCGACTACGAAGCGGAGCTTCGCAAAGATGTGTTCCCAAGCGGGAGCTTGGGAACAAGATCAAGATTCACCGGCCCCGCTCGACCACGATCACGCGCACGTCGCAAACGTTGGTGTGCGTGGGTCCGGTTTTGAGCAGCGCGCCGAGCGGCTCGAAGAAATGATAGGCGTCGTTCCGCGCCAGCGAGGCGGCCGGATCGAGTCCTTGCCGCTTGGCCTCGGCGACGATCGCGGCATCGAAGAAGGCCCCCGCCGCATCGGTGGGGCCGTCCTCGCCGTCCGTGCCGCCGGAGAGCATGGCAATGCCCGCCGCGCCGTCGGCGTACAATGATTCCAGAGCGGCGAGGACCAATTGCTGGCTGCGTCCGCCCAGCCCGCGCTGCGAGGCTTCGACCAACGTGACCACCGGCTCGCCGCCGCTGATAAGGCAATCCGGGCCGGGCTCGCCGCGCATCTTCAAAGCCATGCCGGCCAGGTGGCGACCGAGCGGCTCGGCGGGCCCTTCGGATTGGCTGGCCGAGATCATGGCGTGCGAGTAGCCCAGCCGCAGGGCCTCGCAGCCGGCGGCGTCCACGGCCGTGGCATTGTTGCCGATCACCAGGTTCGTCACGCGGCACGACGGTTTGTCTGGTCCGGCCTGTTGCCGCTTGCAAGAAAGGTAATCGAAGATCGCCGCCGGGATGCCGGCCGCGCGGGCGCCGAACTTCTCCAGGACGGCCAAGGCGGCCTGGGGCGACGAGGAGTCGGGCACCGTGGGGCCGGAAGCGATAATGTCGAGCGGGTCGCCCAGCACGTCGGAAATCAGCAACGCCGCCAATTGACCGGCTCGGCAGGCGCGGGCCAGTCCGCCCCCTTTGATCAGGCTGAGTTGCTTGCGAACCGTGTTGAGCTGCTCGATGTTGGCGCCGGCGGCGCTGAGCCAGCGGGTCACGGCCAGCTTGTCGGCCAGGCTGATGCCCTCGACCGGCGCCGGCAGCAGGGCCGAGCCGCCGCCGGAGATCAGGCACAGGCAAAGGTCGGCCCGTTCGAGCGAGCCGACCAGCCGCAGGATCTCCTTGGCGCCCTCCGCGGCGGCTTGCGTGGGCTCGTTGACGCCCGGCGGCCGCGCGCCGTGAAGCTTGATGCACTGTGTGGGGCGGACGCAATCGGCGGGGACGTTGATCCAGCCGGTCACGCGTTTTTCGGCCAGCAGCCGCGGTCCGAGGGCCTCTTCGACGGCCACGGCCATTCCCGCGCTGGCCTTGCCCGCCCCGACCACCACGATCCGGCCGATGCGATTCAGGGCGAGTTGCTCCTCGCCGATCGAGAGGTGCGGACCTTCGACGCGGAGAACTTCGCGGACCAAGCGCTCGGAACGGACGGCTTCCAGGCCGGCGTGCCAGATCCGCAGGGCATCGTCGCGAAGGGCGTGGGACGGTTTCGACATTTCGACACATCTCCTCGACCGCGAATATACATCCGCGGCTAGGGACCTTCTTTGCCGTTTCCCGCCCCGACGACCGCGTCCACATGCGGTTTGAGCCCGTCGGTCTGGGGCGTCAAATCGGTGAACTTGGCCAGGGTTTCGGGAAGTTCCACGCCGCCGATGTCCTTGAGCACCTGCATCATCGGCGGCAAAGTGCGGGCGAGGTTGTGCATCCAATTGGCCGTCGCGGTTTGGCCGTTCGGCGAGCCCCCGCCCTCCCAGACCACCACCTTGTCGAACTTGACGTTGGAGATGGCCTTGGCCGAGGCGTCCACGAGGTGGTCGAAGTGCTCCAGCAGCATCAACTGGAAGGCCTGCTGCGCGCCGCCGCAGGCGTTGATGATCTGCCGCAGGCCGTCCCCCTTCTTGGCCAGCATTTCGTACTGGCCGCGGGCTTCGGCTTCGAGCTTGGCGAAGATCGCGGCGGCTTCGCCCTGGGCCTCGATCCGCCGGCGTTCCGCTTCGGCCTCGGCCGAGACCACGACCTTGGCCTTCTCGGCCTTGGCCGGGGCCTCCAGGGCCGCCCGCTGCTCGGCTTCGATCCGCTGCGCTTCGGCGATGGCGGCCTTGGCCATGGCCACGTGCTGGGCTTCCAGCACCACCGCCTGGGCCACCCGCTTGCGGGTTTCGCCGATTTCGAAGGCCTCGGCCTGCTTCACCTGCAAGGTGGCCTGAGAGCTGGCGACTTCGGCCTTGGCCACGTTTTCGCCGTTGATGGCCTGGGCGTCGGCCTCGGCCAGACGGATGCGCATGTCGCGCTCGGCGCTCTTGATCTGCGATTCGCGTTCGAAAGCGGCCGTCTTTTCACCGATCTGCTGTTCCTTGTCCAACTGGGCCACGCGGACGGCTTGCTCTTGCTGGGCCTCGCGGGTGCCGATCTCGCGGAGCTTGTGGGCGTTGGCCACCTGGATGTCCTTCTCGCGATTGGCGTCGGCCACTTTGATCTCGCCCATCCGCTCGTTGTCGGCCACGTCGCCGCGGGCTTTCTGGATCGCCTGCGAGGCGGCCTTCTTGCCGATGGCCTCGATGTAGCCCGACTCGTCGGTGATGTCGGTGATGTTGACGTTGATCAGCACCAGGCCGATCTTGCGAAGCTCCGGCTCCAGGGAGCTTTGCACTTTCTCCAGGAACTTGTCGCGGTCGCGGTTGATGTCCTCGATCTGCATCGAGGCGATCACCTGCCGCAACTGGCCGAAAATCATGTCCTCGGCCTGCTTTTTGATTTGCAGGCTGTTCTGCCCCAGCAGGCGGATGGCCGCATTTTGCATCAGCTCGGGGCTGGTGCCGACGGCCACGGTGAACACGCTCGGCACGTTGACGCGGATGTTCTCCATCGACAATGCGCCGCGGAGCGGGATCTCGATCTGCATCGGCTCCAGGTTCAGCCAGCCGTAATCCTGGATCAGCGGAACGATGAATCGCGCGCCGCCGTGGATGCAGGCCGCTGCATCGTGTCCCCGCGCGGCGCGGCCATAGATCACCAAGACGCGGTTGCTGGGGCAGCGTTTGAATTGCCGCCGCAACAGCATCAGAAAGCTGAAAAGCACGATGCCGATACCGACCGCGATCAGGGCCACGTACATGTAAAAGTCAGGAAGCATGATCGCTCCTTTTTACGGGGGAGGACGGGAGAACCGCCGATTCGGGAACCGCTTCGACCGCAACCGTCGTGGGATTGAGGATCGCCACCACCACAACTCTGGCTCCGGTTCGGATCTCCGCGCCGGCGGTCATGGCCAGATACTCCATGGTCCGGTTTTGCAACTCGATCTGAATTTTTCCGGAACCGGCATTGTGGCCGGGAATTTTCAGGTAAACCGAGGCCGGCCGCCCGACCGCCCGGTCGATGCGGACCGTGCCCTCGGACCGCAGCGAGGATAATGTCTGCATCAGGTAGAAGACGCCGTAGAGCGCGGCCAGCCCCGCGCCGACGGCGGCCATCAGCACGGTGGCGGTGGAAGCGCCGGCCGACCTCGCCGCCAGACCGGCCAGACCGAAAAAGGTCAGCGCCGCGACGATGGTGCGGAAGGAAAGCACACTGAAGAGCCACGCCGCCTGGTGATGGTCGGTGGCCGCGTGGTCGTCATCTTGTTGATCGACGCCCGGATGGTCGCCCGCAGCGTGATCGCCGCCAAGACTGGGATGGAGGTCTCCGCCGAAATGATCGAGCCCGCCGCCGAAGTCGCCATGCAGCGACTCCGCGCCGATGCCGAAGAGCAGCAGGAGGGATTGGCAAATCAGGATCGTCCCGCCCAGGGCTGCGCAGGCCACGAAAATCGCGGTCATGGTTTTCCCCTTTTCTACGCTGCGCGGTTCGAAGCCGTGCGAACCGCTGCCATGGAAAGGTTTGCGTCCTTGCAGGCGCCCCTCAGAAGCATATTCGTGCGGGCGCGACGTTTCTTGGCAGCAGGCACCGGAACCGGCACACGATTCCATGCTAGTCGCCCCGGCGGGGGGTTGTCAAGCAGTTCCGTGCCCGCATGCTATTGCGGCAAACGGGGGTAAAGCGGTAAATTCTGACGCCGATTGACTTTCGTCGCCATTACGGCAGTTCCTTGCTCCTCCAAAGACTGACAGTCGAAAGCGCAGCTTATGCACCGAGTCGCGGCCGATACGTTGCCGGCAGCCCGGCGCGACAGTACGAGGCTCCCGCTGGACTTTTTTCCGGATCGCGGCAGGGTGCTCCCGCCGACACAGATCGAGCGCTGGATGGGGATCTTGTTGGCGTTGGGAATCGCGGCCCGGCTCGTGCGTTATGCGCTGCGATTTCCCCTCTGGGGTGACGAAGCCTTCCTCTCGGCAAGCCTGCTGGAACGCGGCTACCTGGATATGTTGCGGCCGCTGGAATATCACCAGGTCTGCCCGCTGCTATTTCTGTGGGGTCAACTAACGGTCGTCAAACTGCTGGGCTACACGGAATTCACGCTGCGGCTGTTTTCGCTGGTGTGCAGCATCGCCAGCCTTTTCCTGTTCCGCTCGCTGGCACGGCGGCTGGTGCGGGGGACGTCGCTGCTGGTGGCGGTGGGAGTTTTCGCCGTAGCCTACCCGGGGATTCGTTACGCCGCGGAAGCGAAACCTTATCAGTGCGACCTGCTGGTGTCGTTGGTGCTGCTGCTGTTTTGCGTCCAGTGGTGGCGGCGGCCCCATCGCGTCGGTTGGCTGTGGGGGCTCGCGGCGATGATGCCGCTTGCGATCGGGTTGTCGTACCCGGCGGTCTTCGTAGCCGGCGGAATCGTGATCGCCGTGGCGGTCATGCTTTGGACGTCGCCGCTGGTCCGGGGTTGGCCGGCCTGGTGCGCTTTGACCGCGATGCTGGGCGTGAGCTTCCTGGCGATGTTGAAATGTACGGGCAGTTCGCAGATGGACGCCAATTTGGTGGTGATGCAACAGTATTGGCGCGACGCGTTTCCGCCGTTGCATTCGATCGCTGCTTTTCTAGGTTGGCTGGTGTCGTCGCACAGCGGCGAACTGTTGGCCTATCCGGTCGGCGGCCCGCACGGCAGTAGCGTGGCGACGCTCTGCCTCGTGATCGTGGCGATTCTCATGCTATGGCGCAAACGGCAATCGCGATTGCTGCTGCTGTTGTTGGCGCCGTTGGCGCTGAACTTCGTGAGTGCCCTGATGCATCGCTATCCCTACGGAACGGCGGTGCGATTGTCGCTCTACTGGGCGCCGATGGCGTGTCTGCTCGCGGGCATCGGCGCCGACGTCGCGTTGGCGCGTCTCTGGCCGCGGCGCGGCCGGTTTCCCGAAGCGGCGATCGTGCTACTCTTGGCGGTGCTGCCCGTGGGATCGATGGTTCGCGACGTTTCTTGTCCGGGCAAGTCGGACAGCGACATCCGCGCGAGGGACCTCGCCCGCTGGTTCTGGTTCGAAATGGCCCGCGACGGCGAACTGGTCTGCTGCAAGACGGATCTGGGGCTGAGTTTTTCCTCGCAGGGTTTCGCGCTGGGGCAATCGGCGGTTTATCTCTGCAACCAGCGGATCTATTCGGCGCGGCATGCTCAGCGCCGGCCGCCGCAGTGGGAGCGGATTTCGGCGACATGGCCGCTGCGGTGCGTGCAATACTGGTCTTCGGAGCATCCGTACGACCACGCGGCCCGGGATGGATGGTTGGCATCGATGCGGGCCCGCTACGAATTGGTCGATCGCCGCACATATCCGCTCAGTTACATCGTGGGGCGGGATCAATGCCTCAAATGCGTCGACCAGATGGAGATGTACGTGTTCATCTCGCGGAAGCCCGGCACCCCCCCTGTGGGTCGGTAGCTGCCGTGGGCGACGCAATATCCAGGAGATCCTTTACCGGCCCAAGCCAGGCTGGTATGGTGGTGGAAACTGCGCAAGCTTGCGATCATCTTGTCGCGGGGACAGTTTCATGAAAGCCGTTGCTTGCATCCTGGCCATCGTTTGGCCAGCCCTTGCCACGACGTATGCCCCGGCCGCGCAACAGGGCCCGGGTGAGGCGGCCACCAATGCGCCGCCGGCCGCCGCGGCTAGTGCTGCTCCGGCAATGAGCCCAACGGCTGCGATTGCCGCGCTCCGGCTTTGCGGAGCCCGCGTGGAGCTCGACGAATCGCAGTCGGTCGAGAGCGTTTCGGCAGTCGGCACGAAGATCGGCGACGCGGAACTTGCGGCGATTGCGGCGCTGCCGAAATTGGAGTCGCTGGAAATCGCCGGCGGGCCGATTACCGACGCGGGGCTGGCCCACCTCCGCGGCCTGGCGGGGCTGAAACGGCTGTATCTGCGCGATCTGCGGATCGGCGATGCCGGGTTGGCCCATCTCCAGGGACTGACCAGCCTGGAAGTGCTCACGCTGCGGACCACGCGGATCACCAGCGCGGGCCTGCCATACCTCAAGGGCTTGAAGCAACTCCGCGTCCTGAATCTCAGCCAGGACGAAATCACCGATGCCGGGCTCGCCCATTTGAAGGGATTATCCAACCTCGATACGCTGGGGCTTCAGAATACGAAGGTCACCGGTGCGGGGTTGACCTATTTGCGGGCCCTGCCCAAGCTGCGGGTCCTGAACTTGTCGCATTGCCGCATCGCCGATTGGTCACTGGGCTACCTGGAGGACTCGCAAAACTTGCGGATGCTCTACCTGGAAGGTTGCTCGGTGAGCGACGTGGGCGTGAAGCGGTTGCACGACCTGATCGACGGACTGGCCATTTACCGCTAACGATTTTAGACTGGTGAGCTGCGGGGCGTGGAGCGCGGGGTGTTGAGTTCTTCACCCCACGGTGCGCATTCCACCCCCGGCGTTGTTTTCAAGGAGTTCTGCCGATGCGGCGCGCCCTGTCGTTGCTTACACTGCTTGTCGGTCTGCTGGTTTTCGCCGAGCGTGGTCCGCTGGCCGCGGCCGAGCCGGCGAGTGGCAAGACTCCCGACGTGGTTTACGTGCCCACCCCGCACGACGTGGTGCTGAAGATGCTGGAACTGGCAGGCGTCAAGAAGGGCGACGTGATTTACGATCTGGGATGTGGCGACGGGCGAATCGTGGTGATGGCGGCGAAGAAGTTCGGCTGCCAAGGCACCGGTTTCGACATCGAGCCGGAACGAGTACGGGAATCGCGCGCCAACATCGAGAAGAACAACGTGGCGAAGCTGGTCACGATCCGCCAGGAGGATATCTTCACCGTCGACCTGACTCCGGCCAGCGTGGTGACGCTGTACTTGCTTCCCACGCTGAACGTGAAGCTGATCCCGCAACTGGAGAAGCTCAAGCCCGGCTCGCGGATCGTCTCGCACGATTTTGACATGCAGGGTGTAAAGCCGGACAAGGTCGTCCACTTCACCTCGGAGGAGGACGACGTAGAGCACACCCTTTATCTCTGGACGGTATGGAACCGCCCCGAAGCCCCGTTGCAGAGGGAATAGTGATTTCCAGCGATCGCCAACGTGGTACTCTGGTCGGCCTCGCGGTCGGTGACGCGCTGGGTGCGGCCATCGAATTCGAGATGCCGGGCTCGTTCGTCGAGGTGACCGGCTTCCGCGGCGGCGGTCCTTACGGATTGGCTCCGGGCGAGTGGACGGACGATACGAGCATGGCCTTGGCACTGGCCGACAGTATCGCCAAGGTGGGCTGGGACCTCAACGACCAGGCTGATCGTTACCTGGCGTGGTGGGAGAAGGGGGAGTACTCGGTCAACGGGCGATGCTTCGACATCGGTAACACGGTTCGCCATGCCCTGAACCGATTTTCCGACACCGGGGATGCCCGAACTTCCGCCGACGCTTCGGCGCATGCGAGCGGCAACGGCTCGATCATGCGGCTGGCCCCCGTGCCGATTCGCTACGCCAGCCTGTTTCCCGATCACCTCGACGAGTTGATCCGGCTCTCGATGGAGTCGAGTCTGCCGACCCACGCCAGCCCGCAGTGCCTCTCGTCGTGTGCGTACCTGGGATTGGTCCTGGCCGGATTGATCCACGGACTGCCACGGGGAGAAGTGCTCGGTCCATTCTGGCAGCCATTGCTGCGGCTGAAGGAGATCTGCCCGTTGGATGCCGAGGTCGATGAAGTAACCCGGGGCAGCTTCCGCGAGAAAGAACCGCCCGAGATCGTTGGCTCAGGCTACGTGGTTCGCGGCCTGGAAGCGGCGCTTTGGGCATTTCACGAGGCCGAGGACTTTAGCCAGGCCGTGCTGCGGGCCGTGAACCTGGGCGACGATGCGGATACGACCGGGGCCGTCTGCGGACAACTTGCGGGCGCGTATTGGGGTGAGTCGGGGATTGCGGCCCCGTGGCGGGAAGGGCTGGCGCGGCGGGATCTGATTGAGCGGGCGTTGGATCGGCTGTTGCGCGGGTAAGCGCTGACGAATCGAAAACGGCCCTACCCGATGTCGGTCGTGCATCAGCATAATGCGGCATTTCCTTGATGCCGCCCGCCACGTTGTATGGCAGCCCATGCCAGTCGCGGCGTCAGTTGATCTTCCGAGCGCTTTCCGCGACCGTCTCGGCCAGCCACTGCCAGACCTGCCGCCGGCTGGCGCTATCGCGGAGCAGCCAACGATCGGTATGTGGCTTGAAGAACCACGGGTTGGGGATGGTGGGAAAGATCGCGCTGACCGGCACGTCGAGGAACGTGAAACGGGCCTCGCCGATCTGATCGCCGATGAAACGGCGGGTGGCCTGAGTGCCGCCGACCCCATTCTGGCAGATCAGCACCGGGCGGCCATGGAGCCGCTTCAACCGCTTTCGGGCTTCCGCCTGGTAAGTGGCCAGCGGGGAGCCCCAGGGCTGTCCCTTCCATTCGAGGACGCCGTCGTAGTGGTCGTGGGTGACAAAGCCGGCCCACAGCGCGGCGATCTGGTCGTCGTGCAGGCCGATATAATTCACGCCGATGGCGCCCCGGGAAAATCCGCACAACACCACGGCCCGCCGGTCGCCGCCATAATCGGCGCAGATGCGGGGCAGATTCGTTTTGCAATACGCGACGGTGGCCTCTTCGTCGCCCCACCAGGTTCGTTCGTTGTGGCGATGGTCGCGGGCAACGTAGGGCATGACGACCCAGATGTACCCTCGTCCGCCGCAGAGGCCGAAGCCCAGGCCCGCGTTGCCCACCTCGCCCGTCGAACCCAAGTTCGGCGCGTAATTGCCCGTATATTCCACAATCACCGGCCAGCGTTTTCCCGCGGCCTTTGCGACGGGTTGCCAGTCGGGCGGCAGGTAGAGGCTGTGATGGACCTCGCTGCCGGCATATTCCCGCGGCGTTTGCCGCACGCGGCGGCCGGCCGCCGGCCGAGCGGTGGTCATCGCCGGCACGGATAGGGTTTCGATTCCCTCGGCCACGACCGGGGACGTCTCGGCGCTTACGGCGTTCCCGCCGGCCACGTGCATCCACGCCAGCAGCAGGCCCAACATGGTCACGTTCCCGGCGCCCCACCTCGACAGCAAACGATTCTTGCTTACCATGAGAGGATAATCTCCTTCGCGGCTTGATGTAGGGCGGGTGCTTGCAGCCACGCGGCTTTCGCCCGCGAATCGCGTGCGTGCAATCACGCACCCTACAAACGTCGCCCCACCCTACGGCTCCTCGACGATCACCTCATCGCCGGGATCGAACTTGGGAAAAACCACGATCAACACCGTCATGCGTCCGATGGCCCGATGACGCACTCCCGGGCGAATGAGGATGCACATGCCCGGCCTGACGGGGAAGATCGTTCCATCCAAGAAAATCGCGGCGTCGGCTTCACACTGGAGGATGTAATAGGTCTCGGTGAGGCGGTTGTGAAAGTGGGTCTTGGCCGCGGCGTTGATTTCCGTACGATGGATGGTGGCGGGAAAGTCGGGCACGTCGAGGAAAGCTCGCCGCGCCTGGCCACAAGGACAAGCCACCGGTGATAGCTCGTCGAAATCGACGATTTCATACCCGCAAGAGGCTGTTTCCATGGGTGACTCCTGAAAAAACCACGATTGAAATCGGGGCCGGAATATTCATCTTGAACGATGGACAGCTCGAGGTCAAGCAACCGGGGGCCGCGAGCCTTTCGCCCGGTCCCGGCGTTGCTACAATGAGAAGCGGATTGCAACCCCAGAGAACATTGCCTCGCGCCGACGAGGTTCACGACACGCAGGTGACAGCGATGCCACACCGCAGTTGGACGTTCCTTCGCAGCCATGACATTACCGATCACCGCATCTTTCAACTGCGGCACGATCTGTACCGCTTCGGACCGCAGGGCCTCGAACGAGATTTCATCGTCTTGGACACGCCGTCCTGGGTGAACGTCGTTCCGGTGACCGCCGCGGGCAATGTGGTGCTGATTCGCCAGTACCGTCACGGCATCCGCGACGTGACGATGGAGATTCCCGGCGGCATGATCGACGGCGACGAAGCCCCCGAGGTTGCAGCGGCCCGGGAATTGCGGGAAGAGACCGGCTACGTGGCCGACAAGATACGTCCCTTGGCGCGGGTTCTTGCCAATCCCGCGATCATGAACAATTACTGCTATTTGTTTGCCGCGGAAGGTTGCCGAAACACGGGCGCCGTGGAGCTCGATGCCTTCGAGCGGATCGACGTGCTGGAACGCCCGCTGCAAGAGATTCCCGGCATGATCCAAAGGGGCGAGATTTCTCACAGCATGGTGATCGCCGCGATGGCATTCATGGGATTGGTGCGGCCGGTCGGGGAGTGACGCAAGCCGGATTTTTGGACGGAATGCCTCCCATCAAAGATCGACCCAGCGGGCGGACGCGCGGCCAACCGCGCCGAAGGGAAGCAGGGTTCGCGCCCATCATCGAGCGGCACAACCCGTTCGCTGCCGCCCCTTACGCTCCGCCGCAATGAGCCGATCCACCAAGGCCTGGATGCAGGACTGGCAAATCGGCAAAGCCTCGTCGGCTGTTGCGCAATCGATGTCGTCGACGTGCCAATACTCGATACGATCGGCCCAGGCGGGGAACTGCTCCCGCATCATTGCATAGTGTTCGGCCTTCTTCACGGCGACGACCAGATCGGCGTTCTCCAGGTCGGCCGCCGAGAGCGGGATCGGAAACCGCTCGGCGTCGAAGGCGACGCCCATGGCGGTCAACCGGTAGGCAGTAAGCTCCGAGATCGGCCCCTCGTTTGCGGCCATCCAAGTCCTCAGCCCGCGCGACGTTGCCCGCCACGGCAAGCCTTGTTTTTCGGCCAGGGCATTGAAAAGGTACTCGGAAAAGCGACTGCGGTAGTAGTTCGCGGTGCAGATGAAGACCACGGTTTTGAGCCCGATCGCCAAACGATCGGCCGCTTCCACGTTGTGTGGCCGCCCAACGTGGCCTGGGCGATTCTGAGCTGGGTTATTGATGGGCGATAAGTGGGGAATATTGCGAGACATCGGTGATCCTTTTGTCGTTTGACTCCCTGTTGGTGGGGAAGAGGATCGACGATGATAGCGAAAATCGCGGCGAACACCCAGAGCAGTTCGTGGCCTCCGCAACTGCGATGAGGCGAATTCCGGCGGCGAAGTTCCCCGCAACGGCCGATTGACCAGGATTATTCACGGCCAAGGATGTTCGGACACGGTGTACACAATAGAACGCTCGACGCGCAAGCGAGCCTAAGTCTTGATGACTTCCTCGCTTGCGTTTCGCGCCTCCTATTCGGCCCTGAATAACCTGGGTTAATAAACCATAGAACTTGGTTTTGGCAAGGATTCACAGAACAGATTTGTTTTGCGACGGTGGGGGATTGAACTTATAATACCAAGATTGTCATATATCCCCGTGGAGCCCGCAACTATGCCCAACATCGCCGCTGTCCTAAAAGAAGAAATCCGCCGTCTGGCGAAGCGAGAAATCAAGGCCGATGTATCGTCGACCAAGCGCGCCGTCGCGCAGTACCGCCGAGATATTGCCCACTTGAAACGGCAGGTGACGGCGCAGGCGAAGGAGATCGCATTCCTGAAAGCCCAGGATAAGGGACGGCTCGGCCGACCGCAGGTCAAAGAGGACGAAGGGTTGAATGGAACGCGGTTTTCCGCCCGCTCCGTCAAGGCCCAGCGGAGGCGATTGAAGCTGTCGGCCGCCGACTACGGCAAATTGGCGGGCGTCTCGGGCCTGACGATCTACAGTTGGGAGTCGGGCAAGTCACGGCCGCGGAAGCAACAATTTGCCCGCCTGGTGGGCGTTCGCGGCATGGGACGGCGAGAAGCGCTGGCGAACTTGGCAATGTTGAAGGCGGAGGTCAAGAACGTCAAGAAACGGCCGCGGCGGAAACCGCGGTAAAACGATCCCCTCTCCCCTGGCGGGAGAGGGCAAGGGCGAGAGGGAAGATCTGCTCGTAGCTTGGCTATTTCCCGACCACCCCTCACCCCCGACCCCTCTCCCGCAAGGGGAGAGGGGAGATAGAGCCCCAACCTCTCCGCTACTCTTTCTCCGCAGGCTTGATGGCAACGCCCAGCTTTTCGGCGGTGAGGATATTCAACAAGGCGCTGAGCATGCTCGGGCTTTGCCCGGCCTGGCCGTCGGCGCCGAAGTTGATCAACTGCGAGGGCACCAGCGGCTGTTGACTTTGGCGCAACTGATCGGCCACGATGGCGACGGCATATAGCCGCGGATCGCGATAGCTGTCGATTTTCAACTGGAGCACGTGGGCTTCCGCCTGGCCGATTGCGGCGACCCGCTTGGCTTCGCCATCACCGGCGAGCGCGGCTTTTTGGCCTTCGCCTTGACCGATCAATTGGGCCTGTTTGGCCTGCGCCTCGGCGAGGACCAGCAATTTGCCCGCTTCGCCCTCGCCTTGCAGCTTGGCCTGTTTGGCTTGGGCCTCGGCCTGGACGACCGTGGTTTCGGCCTGCTTACGCGCCTTGGCCAATTCGGCATCGCCCACGTTCTCGGAGATGCGGATCTGCACTTGAGATTGCGTCAGCTCGGCCTGCAATTGGGCCTGCGCCCGCGCTTCGTTGAGGGACTTTTCGCGAACGGCGGCCTCCTGCTGCTTTTGGAAGGTTTCCACTTGCTCGATGGCGAACTGCCGCAGGCGCAACTGTTCGAAGAGGCCTTCGATTTTGGTGTCGCCCTGCTTGCTTTCCGGGCGGCCGATCAACACGTCGACGCACTCGATGTCGAATTGGGCGAATTTTTTCCGCAGTTCTTCCCGTGCCTTCGCTTGGATTTCGTCGCGGTCGTGGATCAACTGCAACATGCTCTTCTTGTGACACGCATCGCGAAAATAGGCGCTCAGCAGGGGATCGAGGGTCTGTGTGATCAATTGCTTCACGTCACCGAAGCGCTGGATCACCGAGGACGCTTTTTGGTAGTCGATGTGGACCACCACGCTCAACGGCAGCGTCGGTTCATAAGCGTCGGCGGTGATCAGTTCGATGGATTTCAAAGTGTCGTCGAAGTGGTGCGTTTCACTGCGGCCCGTGATCCAGTGCAACACGAAGTTGGTGGTCGGCACCAACACGACCTGGCCGCTGGCGGTGTTGAAGGCGTATTTTCCCGGGCCCAGGGCGGTATCCCAAACACCCTTCTCGCCTTCCTGGACACGTTCGCCGTGGCGGAATTCCTTGCCCGAGCGGTCATCCCCCTTCTTGCCATAGAAGCTGACGACGACGCCGACCTGGCCGATGGGAACGATTTGCTTGGGAATCAAATCGATGGAGCAGAACCAGCGGTTGAGGAAGTACGTGCCGTCGATCAACGGCGTATACTGGACGCCACGGCGGCCGCCCGCGGCCAGGAACGCTTCGATGTCCTGGTAGTTATTGTGGAAGTTCGGCTGGTCCTTGTCGGTGCCCACCGCGGGCGCGATCAGCTCGCCGGGCGGCAAGGTCGGGCCTTCATGCACGGTGACGATTCCAATCTGGTCGGCCTGGCCGCTGATGCTCAACGGGCTGAAGCCTTGCACGGCCCTGAGTTGGTGTTGCCACTCTTCCAAGCTTTTCGCCCATTCCAGCGTAAACACGCGATCCTCGGTGATCACGTTGAACAGCGCGATGTTGATGGCGTACACGCCTTCCCGCAAGATGCCCCGCTGACGGCCTTTTTGGCCGCCGTGGGCGAGGAACTTTCTCGCGTCCTGGAAGTTGTTGCAATCCACCACCTTGGCCAGGGTTTGCGAGGGGAACAGTTGTTCGCCGCCGCGCGAGAAAATATAACCGATCTTCCCCTGTTTGATGGTGACCAGGGGCAACTTGTGCACCTTGTATTGCCAGCGCCAGAGGCCGAAATGGATGCCGCCGCGAAGGATGTCGGCCTGGTAACCCGCTTCACCGCGGAGCGCGATCACCGCCCCCTCGACCAGCGAGCCTCTGCTCGACCACAACTGCTCGACGATGCCGATGCGGTTGTTCGGGATGTACCTGAAGGTGAGCCATGCGACGAACAAGGCCAGCAGCGCGATGACGAGCAAGACGACGCCAGCCATGATTGCCGTGTCGATGATCATAGGAGGCCCTTTCGCATGGTGCAGGGGTGGTGGGAATCGCCCATTGGGTGGCTATCTTAGGGTACTTCGAAGGATGGGCGGTGTCCACAGCTTTCGCGGATATCGCGCAACTCCTTGACGGCACACAGGTAGCGGGTTATTAGTGGGGGCAGGAATGTCGTGCACGTTCACGATGCGGCCACGTCGCATCCAGCCACACAAGCTGTCGAAACAACCCCTGGAAACAAGCGGGAGCCAAGCATGAAAACCCAGCTCATGATCTGTCTTGCTTTGTCCACGTTGCCGATCGCCGGCAACGTTCGAGCCGAAGGCCTGGCGATCCGCGGCGACTCCCCGCTGTACGAAGCCCCGCCGGGCCAGATGCTCGATTTGACCGACGCAGTCACGCTCGAAGCGTGGGTGCAAGCCGACAAGATGGGCGTCGCGGGCGGACGCATCCTCGACAAGTCCACCCCGGGCACCTCGAACGGCTACATGCTCGACACGCACCCCGGCAACTCGTTGCGTTTCCTCAACCTCAACGGCATGTGCCGCTACGATGCCAAGCTGCCCGAGGGCAAATGGAGCCACGTCGCGGGCGTGTACAGCGCCAGCCGCAAGATCCACAAGCTTTACCTCGACGGCAAGGAAGTCGCCAGCGCGCAGGGCCGATTCCCGCCGATGGCAAAAACCCGTGAACCGCTGCGAATCGGCGCCGATCCGCACGGCGACAACCGCTTCCACGGCCGCATTCTTCTCGCGGCCGTCTACGGCCGGGCGCTCGCGGCGGAGGAAATCGCCCGCCGCGCCGCCTCGATTGACGCCGCGCCGTTGCCGGGCGTGATCGGGGAGTGGAAGTTCACGGCCACGCCCGACCGCATCATCAAGCCGGTGGCCGGAACGCTCGCGTTGCAGTCGGCCGGGCGCGATTGGAGCGCGCTGGGCGGTCGCAGCGCGGAGCTGACCGGCGAAGCGGCCGCGCCGCAATCGCCGCTGTGCCTCTGGTATCGCCAGCCCGCGAAAGTCTGGGAAGAAGCGTTGCCGGTGGGCAATGGTCACATGGGAGCGATGATCTTCGGCGGCGTGCCGACCGAGCACATCCAGTTCAACGAGCACACCGTCTGGACCGGCCAGCCGCATTCTTACGCCCACGAAGGCGCGGTACAGGCGCTGCCGGAGATCCGCCGGCGGTTACAGGAAATGCGCGCTCTGGAGCGCGAAGCGTTCCAGCTCGACCCGACAGGCCGCGCGAAAGGAGCGCGGGACAAACTCCAGCTCGCCCACGCCGCGCAGCGGGAAGCCGAAGACCTCGGCATGAAGGAGTTCATGAGCATTCCCCTCGGCCAAAAGGCCTACCAGCCATGCGGCGATCTCTGGATCGGGTTCGAATCCCACGGCAAGGCGGCCGGATACCGCCGTTGGTTGGACCTCGACGACGCGCTGGCCGTGACCGAGTATCAGTGCGGCGACGTGGCCTACCGCCGCGAGGTGTTGGCGTCGTATCCCGGCCGCGCCGTTTGCGTGCGGATCACCGCCGGCAAAGCGGGCCGGCTCGACTGCGTCGTGCGTCTCACCAGCCCGCACAGCGAGTCGCAAACCACCGTGGCGGCCGGCAACGCGCTGGTGCTGCGCGGTCAGGTCGAGGCCGGCGGCATCCGTTTCGAGAGCCGGGCCGTGCTCAGCGCCGAAGGCGGCACCGTGACCGCGGAAGAGGATGCGCTGCGCGTCGCCGGCGCGAATGCCGTGGTCATCCGGCTGGTGGCGGCGACGAATTTCAAGAACTATCGCGACATTTCCGCCGATCCGGCGGAGCGCTGCGGGTCGCTGCTGAAGTTGTCGGACGGCAAATCGTGGCAGCAGTTGCTCCAAGAGCACGTCGCCGATCACCAGTCGTTGTTCCGCCGCGTCGGTCTCGATCTCGGCCGCACGCCGGCGGCGAACAATCCGACCGACCGGCGCATCCAGGAATTCGCGCTCGGCAACGATCCGCATCTGGCCGCGCTGGTGTTCCAGTACGGCCGCTACCTGCTGATCGCTTCCAGCCGCCCCGGCGGCCAGCCGGCCAACCTGCAAGGCATCTGGAACGACAAGCAGCGTCCGCCGTGGGACAGCAAGTACACCTGCAACATCAACACCGAGATGAACTACTGGCCCGCCGAGCCGGTTAACCTCGGCCAATGCGCCGAACCGCTGTTCGCCGCGCTCGAGGACCTTTCCGTCACCGGCGGCGAAGTCGCGAAAGCGCATTACGGCGCGGGCGGCTGGGTCGTGCACCACAACTTCGATCTCTGGCGCGGCGCGGCGCCGATCAACGCTTCCAATCACGGCATTTGGCTCCCCGGCGGCGCGTGGATGGCGACGCATCTCTGGGAACACTACCGGTTCACGGAGGATAAACGGTTCCTCGCCGATCGCGGCTACCCGCTCATGAAAGGGGCGGCACAGTTCTTCGTGGACACCCTCTACGAAGACCCGCTGACCGGCTGGCTCATCAGCGGCCCGTCGAACTCGCCCGAGCAAGGCGGCCTGGTGATGGGGCCGACGATGGACCACGCCATCATCCGCTGCCTATTCCGGGCGTGCATCGAAGCCGCGGGGATTCTCGGCACCGACAGGGAATTCGCCGCCAAGCTCGCCGCGATGCTTCCCCGCATCGCGCCGAACCAGGTCGGCCAGTACGGGCAACTCCAGGAATGGCTGGAGGACAAGGACGAGCCGAAGAACCAACACCGCCACGTCTCGCATCTTTGGACGGTCTATCCCGGCTGGGACATCACCTGGCGGGACAAGAGGTTATTCGACGCCGCCCGGCAATCGCTCGTCTACCGCGGCGACGCCGCCACCGGTTGGAGCATGGGCTGGAAGGTGTGCTTGTGGGCGCGGTTCCTCGATGGCGACCACGCGATGATCATCCTGAAGAACCTGCTCACGCCGATCTGGCTCAAGAAAGGTCACGGCGGCATGTTCCCCAATCTGTTCGACGCCCATCCGCCATTCCAGATCGACGGCAACTTCGGCGCCTGCGCCGGCATCGCGGAGATGCTGCTGCAATCGCACCTCGGCGAGATTCACTTGCTGCCGGCGCTACCGAGCGACTGGCCCAGCGGCAGCGTCAAAGGACTGCGGGCCCGCGGCAACTTCACCGTGGACATCGCGTGGCGCGGCGGCAAAGTGACCGGCTTCCGCATCGCTTCGCCGAACCCGCGGGAGGTCAAAGTCCGCGTCAATGGCGAGGTGAAGACCGTGACCGCGGAAAAAGAGACACGCTGACAACGAAAAAGGATCGTCTTGCGGCTATTCGATTCTGGTCAGCTTCACGGCGCGGACGTTGATCGCCTTCCAACTCGCGGCATCCTTGGCGCGGACCTTCACCACACGGGTGCCGGGAGCCTTGAGCTCGATGCGGCCGGCGGTGCTGCCTTGGAATTTGTCCCAATCGCCGGTCGGCCGCACTTTGGCGGCAAGCGTCTGATCGCCGATTTCTACCACGTAGACGCCACCGCTGTGGGGCGTGGCCAGCTCGAGGCTCACATGGTAGGCGCCGGGCTTGTCGACTTGCACGCTCCACGAGGCCCAGTCGGTAGACTTGTCCCAGAAGCCGATGTTGTTGAGGACGCCCTTGCTCTCGACTTTGATCTGGTCGCCGTGCAATTCGGCGTCGTTGGCATCCAAGCGGAACGCGCCCTTGGCGTCCGCCTGGATGATAATGGCCGCTTCAGTGACGGGCGCCGGCTTGAGGTTCTCGCCATGGATCCGCAAAGCGCAGGTATACGGGCTCACCTTTTCGGTCGGCAAGGCGACGACGAGCCCCGCGGCGGTCTGTTTCCAGTCGAGCTTGGCGGGCGATCCCAGCAGGGCGACGTCCGTGATCTTACCGGCGGCCGCGGCCAGCGATTTCACCACCAGCGTGTTGTTGTCGGGCCAGCCCAGCGCGATGGCGTAGAGCGCGCCATCCTTGGTGGTGAAGCGGATGTCCTTGGCGGTATACTTGAAATCTTCCTTGAAGTGACCGCCCTTCGTCCTCACGGCGCCTTCGCCATAGACGAGCCATGGCCGCGTGGCGAAGATCGCTTCGCCATGGACCGCGTTCCACTCGGCCAATTCTGCGAGCATCTGTTCGACCTCCGCGTCGAGCGACCCGTCGGGACGCTGCACGACGTTCAAGAGCAGATTGCCGTTCTTGCTCACGTTGTCCACGAGCATGTGGATCACCCAGCTCACCGGACGGAACTTCCAGTTGCGGTTGTAGAACCAGTCGCCGATCGAGGTGTCGGTCTGCCACGGGTAAGGATCGATCTTGGGCATGATGCCGCGTTCGAGGTCTTCCACCCAACGGCCTTCCGACTTTTGTTTGCAGTTATAGACCGCGTCGGGCTTGCTGTTGTAGAGGTGGGCGATCATGCTCAGGCCCACTTCGTTGTTAAAGGCCACGCCGCCGTCGCTGTAGAGCAGGTCGGGATGATAGTTGTCCACCAGCTCCTTGATTTCGTTGTACCACTGCTGGTGCCACTTGGGGTTGGTGCTGTACCAGCCCTTGTCGTCCGCGGCGGCGGGGAAATGGTAGAGATCCTGCCACTGCGGGTCGGCGCCGTCGTAAGGCACGCCGGCCAGCGGGCCGGTCTTGTCGGCGCGGTGACTGCTCTGGAACCAGGTGAAACTGGCCCCCAGGTGTTCCGAGACGCCGAAACGCAGGCCGTATTTGTGCGCCGCTTTCTGCCAGTCGCCGACGACGTCGCGGTGCGGGCCCATGTTGACGGCGTTCCAGCGGTGGAGCTTCGAGTTCCAGAGGAAGAAATCGTCGTGATGCGAGCCCATGCTCACGAAGTACTTGGCGCCCGCCTTTTTGTAGAGCTGCATCAAGCGGTCCGGGTCCCACTTCTCCGCCTTCCACAAGGGGATGATGTCCTTGTAGCCGAATTTTGAGGGATGTCCGTAGTGCTCGAGGTGATACTTGTAATGCTTGTTGCCGGGCTCGTAGATGCCGCGGGCGTACCAATCGCCGTCCATGGGCACGGCCTGGGGGCCCCAATGCGCCCAGATGCCGAACTTGGCGTCGCGGAACCAATCGGGACAGCGATACTGTTTGAGCGAATCCATGTCGGCTTTGAACGGCCCGTTGGCGATCGTGCAAACGACTTTATCCTCGGCGCTGGCCCAGGCGGCGGAGAGCAATAGACTGACGACGATGAGCTTCTGCATGTTGTTTCCTTGTTCGTTGCACGTTCCAGACGGTATCTAAACGCTGCGATCTGCGCGAGGGCTCACACGCTCCAGGGGCCGCGGTAGTCGCGCGTGAGCCACTTGGGGTTGCCGGTGCCGTCGACGAAGGCGAATGTCGCCGGGTCCCACTTGAGCTTCTGGCCGTGGTGGTACACCAGGTTCAGAAGGTGGCAGCAGATCGCCGAGCGTGCTCCCACCTGCTCGCTGGTGATGGGCTTCGCGCGCGACGCGACGCACTGCATGAAATCGGAAACGTGGTTCTTGCTCACGTAGAGCTTGACCTTGGCGTCGTGCAGGCAAGCCCGTTCCGCCTTGAGCACTTCCGCCTGGCAAGAGTGCTTCTTGTCGTTGTTATCGGCGTGGGAGGCGATGATCTTGCCGCCGATCGTCAGGGTGAAGCGGCCGCGGTTGACTTGAACGCGTCCCGCGGAGCCGAAGAAATCGATGCCGAAGCCCTCCTTGTGCTCGACGGTCACGCCGTTGGCATACACCAGCTTGGCGCCGCGCTTGGCGCCAGCCTTCGGCGGCGGCAGCACTTCCACCGGGCCGCTGCCGTCCATGCCCAGCCCCCACTGGGCGATATCCAGATGGTGGGCGCCCCAGTCGCCTACGCCGCCGGTGCCGTATTCGCAATAGTTCCGCCAACTGGGGAAATGCTCGCAGATTCCCCGCGGGCTGAGGTCCGAGTGATACGGCCGCTGGGGCGCCGGGCCCAGCCAGAAGTCCCAATCCAACCCCGGCTCCATTTTCTGTTCGGGCAGCTTGCAGGGGACGCTGGCATCGCCGAAGCTGCACTCGACGCGCTCGATCTTGCCGATCACCCCGTTGCGCACCAGCTCGCAGGCCACGCGGAACTCCATCGACGAGCGCTGCATCGAGCCGGTCTGCAGCACTCGATGGTTGGCGTCGACCCCGTGCAGCACTTCCACCGCCTCGTGGATGTTGTGCGTGAGCGGCTTCTCGCAATACACGTCCTTGCCCGAGCGCAAGGCCGCCAAGGTGACGATCGCGTGCCAATGGTCGGGCGTGGCGATGCACACGGCGTCGATGTCCTTGCGATCGATGATCTGGCGGAAGTCGATGTACGCCGCGCACTGGCCGCTTTGCCCCTTTTGCTTGGCGTAATACTCGTCGACGCATCGCTTGGCCTCGTTGCGGCGGGTGGTGTCCACGTCGCAGACCGCCAGCACGCGGGTATCCTGGCCCAAGAAGTTACCCAGCAGCCCACCAAGCCGTTTTTTCTTCGGATCGAGCCCGGACTGCCGGCCCATGCCGATGAAGCCCATTCCCAGTCGGGAATTGGGCTTGGAATCCGCCGCCCAAACGTGCGACGGGAGGATGAACGGAGTGACGACCGCCGTTGCAGCGGCCCGCTTGAGGAAGGAGCGTCGGGAGGCGGGCATATTATCCTTTCGATAGGCAGGAGGTTCGCACGATACGGCCGGGGTGCCCCGGCGGATCACGATCCATTTTCCATCAAGGAGCTCCCGGCGTCAACTCTCCCAATTTCCCGTTTTTTGGCCGCTGGCGGATCGCGTTTTCGCCGGCCCCGCGTTACTTGACATGCCCCGCCTGATAGGCTCTTTTCTTGGCAATGCTCGATACCGGCGCCGCCTTGCGTCGGATAACCGAGTTTTCGCCGCCCGCCTCACACCTCACACCACGGACGCACCGATGAAATTGAAGAATCGCTGCCCCACGATCGCCGTTGTAGCGCTGTCGTTGACCGCAATACAAGTTGCCTCGAGTCCCGCCCAGACGCAAACGCCGCCGAAAGCGTCGCCCCAGGGCGTCGCCGGCCTCCTGCAAGAGTATGATGGTTTTGGTTTCTCCACCGGCGGCGGCAAGATCGGTCAGGGCGGCGCGTACGGCACCAACAGCAGCTTCGACGTGGATCACCAATTGATCACGATTTTCCTGGTCCAGCACGCCGGCTGGCGAAACAAGGAAGGCCAGAAGATTCTCCCCACCTTCCAGCAAGCGGCGGTGAACGCCTTCTCCCCTCTCTCCTTCGCGGGAGAGGGACAGGGGGTGAGGGCTTCGCATGCGGAGCCGGTCGTATGGACCGAGCGGTGCGGCCTGTGCTGTGTCGGCGGCAAGCCCTTTCCCATGCCCGCCGGCACCAAGGCGATTGCCATCCCCGGCGGCGATTTCGAAAGCGGAGGCCGCGCCGCGCCCGGCTGGGACATCCAGGGCGGCCAGATCGTGGTCGCCGCCGACGCGCCGCAGGGCAAGGCGTATTGCCGCATCAAGGCCGGCAAAGGGGGCATCCTGCGGACCCCGCGCGATCTCTTGGCCCAGCCCGGCCGGCCGTACTTCCTCTCGATGTGGCTCAAGAGCCCGGCCGAGCATTTTGCCATCGTCTCGTTCACCTCCGACGAACGATTGCGGAGCTTCGGCGGCGATGATACGACGGTTCCCAACACCGGAAACCAGTGGCGGCGGGTGGGCTACTATTTCTGGATGCCGGTTCCCTGTAAGACGATTCAGTTTCACATTTCACCCCGCGAGGACGGCCCCGCGGGACAGTACATCGCGGTCGACGACATTCAATTGCGCACCGCGACCGAGGCCGAAATGTCGGCCGCTTATGACGCCGAGCGAGCGCATCTGCCGCTGTGCGACCTCACGCCGCGTCGCGACGACGGCCGGAACCTGGCCCTTTCGGTCGCCAAGTGGGAAGGCCGGGCGGGAATCCCCGGCAAGCCCTTCGTGATTTGGGCCGTCGGTTCGAGTTGGACCGCCGCGCAACGGGACGGCTATGGGCTGACGCAGGCGATTCGCCAGCGTTTTCCCCACGCACCGGCGATCCAGTACAAGCGGCACGACGGAGCCGGCACACCCTGGGACTACGTTTTCGGCTGGGTGCGGCAGTTTGTCGTGGCCGAGCAACCCGACCTGATCTTTACCTACACCCCGGGCACTCCGGAGGGGCTCGACGCGATGCTCAGCGAGATTCGCCGGCACACCACCGCCGACGTGATCGTGCCGAGCATCCATTTTGTCCGCCGCAGCACGATGACGCCCGACGACATTGAAAATGGCTTTGTCTCCTGGGAGAAAGCCCGCGAGATCTGCCGCAAGCATGGGGCCGAGTTCGTGGAGAACCGCCGCGAGATGGCCGAGTACTTGAAACGCAACGGCTTGGCGCCGGCGGCGCTGCTGCGCGACGAAGGCCATCAGAGCCTGGCCGGGTGCATCCGTATTTGGGACAACGTCGGCCGCCACGTCGCCAAGCCCGAGCGGTTCAGCTACGCGCCCGAGTCGCGCGAGCGGCGGATCGCCGTGGACCCGCCCGCGGCGACCGCGACCGAGCAAGTCCTCCTTTCCGGCCCCTGGAACGTGGACCACGGCCGGATCGCCACCAGCACGGCCGGCGCCCGGCTGAAAGTCGGTTTCCGCGGCAATCGCATCGACCTCCTGGGACGCAAGACGCCCGGCGGTGGAACGGTGAAGGTGCTCATCGACGGGATTCCGGCCCAACAGGCCCCGGTCTTCTACACCACCTTTATCGAAACCAAGCTCAAGGTGTATCCCCGGCCTCAAGGCGGCCAGCCGGGCGATAGCGCGCCGCACGCGGTCTCGCTCGGCAAGAACGTCGTTCCGCAAACCTGGACCATCACCATGATCGACGATGCAGGCAACTATCGCCTGGAGGGAAGCGTCACGGGCTGCGACGGCCAGGGCAATGCGGGCCAGCCTTTCCTCAGTGACTCGGGGCAGATCGGCATCGACCCGAAACTTTGGCGCAACGGACGGATCGTGAAGCAGGGGCGTTTCGTGGCGTATGGGAACGGCAGGGGCGACCGCTTCACCTTCGAGGTCTATCGTTGCGCCCGCGGCGAGCTGAGCTTCCGGGCCGAGCGGCCGGCGCCGCTGGCCGAAGCGTTGGTTGAGAACTTGCCCAACCGCCAGCACACGCTGGAGATCGTCACGACCGGCGGCGGCGCGGTGGCGATCGAAGGCCTCTACGTCTACGAGCCGCCGGAGTGATGGTGAAGGCGGAGGGGGGAAGGCGGAACAGTCGAACGCAAAGAAAAACACACGGTGTTCGACAGCTTTCGGATACACAAAATGGTGGACCGCCGAAACCAACCGATGTGCGGTGTCGAATGTCGAACGCATGCTTCAGGCGTTCGATTTTTACGGCAAATGGTCCGGCTCGAAGTCATTTCTATATAAAGACTTGTGCCTATGCCGGGCGACGTAACTTTTTCCGCCTTATGGGTGGCTTGCTCCATTTTGCCACCTCTGAGTGTCCGTCAAACTGGCCGTTGTGTACAGTCGAGCGCACTGTTCGAGGGGGATCGCAGCGTAAGCACCGCGCGGGCTCGTTGCAAGTGAGGGTCGCCCCCGGGGCAAGGCGGAACGCGAGCGGGCGCGGGACGGGTCGGTTGGCATAGTCGTTCACGAATACTCCCTCGCTCCGTTGGTAGAGTCCGCTTTCAGCGGTCAGCCGAAGTCCTTTGCGGCTCGCTTAGTATTCGTCAAAAGCTGTTGCAATGAACATGCTTACGGTCTGAAAGGCTGACCGCTGAAAGCAGGTCTTTGACGTCCGGCTCGGCCGAGACCGAGACCTGCGCGGCATCCTACCGTATCGGCTGGCACAATTTCAAGCGGCGGCAAGACCGGGCCGATGTTTCGACTCGCACCGGGCGACATCGTCGGCGCGTTTTGCCGGACGACCATGGAGCGATCGCGGCAGCAAGTCCAATCAAGACGGGGATTTACGCGTGCAGTGGTTGACGATCGCAAAAGTCGTCTGACGCTCCCGCGATATTCTATATAGGGACCTCGTGCCGCGCCGGGGATCTCAACGTCGGATTTGCCGCCCGGGCGGGCGATAAGGCTGCGAAATCATTACCGTAATTTGTGTTACGGAGATCGCGGAAATGAAGAAGCCAACCGAGCCCACAGGGCCGGCCGTACCTGCAACCGGTCTGCCGCTTTCTGAGCACATGTCGGGCGGACTTGCGCAGTTGTTGCGAGCCTTCGATTACGCGGCGGAAACGGGCCGGGACGTATGGGAATTCGCCGTGGAAATCCGTGAATTGCACGGCGAAGGGATGACCAACAGCGATTTTCGCTGGCTGATCGCGAAGGGGTTCGCCCAGCATGGCCGGGAAACCACGCTTTACGACGATCCGCAGCGATCGTTTCGACCCAGCGAAGGCCTGACGTTCGCGAAGACCACGGCATTCGTGCTCACATCCCGCGGGGCCGCATTCCTGCGCGACGCTCAGGAGGTTGCGGACGTGGGGAAGAGCCCCTTGGTCCTGCCCGGTCCAGCCGCGACGTTGCCCCAGGACGACCCGCCTTCGCCTGAAGGCGGCCCTCCGCGCCCATCGATCGCCAAGCCCGCATGGGATGCCCGCAGCCGCGAATTGCGGCTGGACGGCTTGCTGGTGAAGAAGTTTCGCGTGCCGGCGGGGAACCAAGAGCGGGTGCTTTCGGCCTTTCAGGAAGAGGCCTGGCCGGAGTACATCGACGATCCGTTGCCGAAAACGTCCGGCATTGAGCCGAAACGGCGGCTGCACTACGTGATCAACCGGCTCAACCGCGGCCAGGTCCCGCCGCGGATCCATTTCCGCGGCAACGGCAGCGGCGAAGGGGTCGGTTGGGAAGTGGTGGAGAATGGGACGCTGGGCGGGCCCAGTGAAGTGGTTCCAGTCCAATGGCAACCCAGCGCGAAGGAAGTGCGAAAACCGCCCGCGGCGGAATCCAGCCTTCAAGCGGCACCAGATTGACACCACCGCGGCACCAGATTGAGTGGTGATCCGAGCGCCCCGGCCGAAATAATGCCTGTGTTGCGCGGGATGCCGACTGGGTTGTACGGCAGAGTTACACGCACGTCGCTTTTTGCTGTCCGCCCTAACACAACGTGGCACTACTGGACAAGCCACCGGTGGCCGATCGTGTTGCAACTGAGCCCGTGGGGCACGCACCCGCGTTGCTTTCGCATTGTCGGGCAAGTTGTAACCGTTACCTAGAAAAACCTTTTTTACGAGGGACCCGCAGATGTTGTACGAAGGAAAGATCGGATTTCGTGGTTTTCTCATTTCTGCCACGATCGCGTCAGTTTTCATTTGGGCAGCCACTGTGGCATTACGGGCTGAAGAGCCCAAAAAGGGGGCGGAGGACAAGGGAGAGAACCAGAATGGAGTATTAGTTTTTAGGCATGGCGGCAGACCGCCGCTGCCCGAAGGGCTGAAGGCCGATTTCGAGGTTTTCTCCCGTTTCGGATTTAAGGTCGTGGCGGTGAAGATTAAGAAATGCGGGAGCAACGAGGTGGGCGAAAAGCGCATGTGGATGGCCGCCTCCGAGGCCGACTACCGCAAATCGGAGGCCCAACGGCTGAATATCAAGCCAGAGGACGTGCCGGTCGGCACGGAACAGAATGCGATCGAAGGTTTCTATTGCGCTCAGACCGGCCCAATGCAGTGCAACGGCGGTTACTGTCAGTCGGGATCCTGCTCGCTCCTCTACAACTCGGCACAACACTATTACTATTGTAGTTGTGACTAAGTCTGGCCTTGTGGATGCTCGATCGCGGGCATGCACTGGCGTCTCGCCAGTGCTCGTCGGGGTTCGGGTGGACGAAACGTTCCGTCGGCAAGGGCGTGGCGGCTGGTTACGGCGGAGCCTGGTGCCACGGTTCCATCGCGAATTTCCACCCAGAGCGGGCAGTCAAAAGGCCATCGCGTTTTCAGCCGCCGCGCGGTAGTTCGCGTCCAAGGCGCCGCCCAGCAGAAGCAGAGCCTTCAGACGCCGGACGACTTCGGTGATGTACGTCATTTCCTCCTGGGCCAAGGGGCGGCCGAGGACGCGGTGCTCGCGATAGCTGAGCCATTTCTTCACGACCGGGTAGCCGCCGATGGTCATCGTCCAGACGTCCAGCGGCACGTTCTCCCAATAGACGCGGTCGTTGATGAAGATATCGACCGCGCCGTGCGGGTCGGCGGCGGTGGGCCGCGTCTTGCCCTTGCCGCACATCACGGCGTTCTTGGCACCGAAGAAGCCCCAGGTGGCCTCGACCTTCAGGTCGGCGTCGGGGTCGATGTTCCCGCCGCCAACTTTACGGGGAATGCCCATCGGGCGTAGTTCGGGGCGGATGGTGCCGCAGGTGACGCCGCGGACGGGCCGGTCGGGCAGTAACAAGTCGGCCACCGCGCGGCCCAGGCTCGCCGAATCGGCGAGCAATTTGCGGTCGCCCGGAATCGGCACCCGCGGCCAGTCTTGACGTAACGCCGTTTCGTTCTCATGCCGGTACGCGGGCGACCAAGTTGTCGCTAGCGCATGGTAGAAGACGCACTCGGCAGTTTCCATCGCGTCCGGGGCCCACGCGTGTTGATCGTCCTCGCACGCCTTGACTCCGCACGCGCTGCAGATCGCCTCCAGAGTTTTCGGGGCAATATTTGGCTCAACGCGTTCCCCGCCAAGTTCGCCGGTGACCCGGATCAATAGTGGAAAGAACTGGGACCACGGATCCTGGAGGTGGAGGTCGCCAAGTGTGTTAACGATGATTGGCTCATTCAGCCCACCTTTTCGGGCTGTTTGCGACGCGGCGATAAAAAAATTTCCGGGCCATACCTGTGCAAAGAAGTCGGGCCTGGGACGGTTGAAAAGCTTGAAACGGCCTTCCCAGTACGTCCACCAGTTATCGAACGGTCGATAACCAAGTGGCACGATTCGATTACGATCGAACTCGGAATGACAAAGGACCGCTCTTCTCGCCTGGTTTGGATCGTACCCGGCGGCTTTTGAATCCACGCGAGGGATCTGCTCGGCCAATTCTTCAAGGGAGAGGCTTTCGTCGAAATACGCAACCATCCGCCGCTCGATTTCGTCGCGACCGATAGCGATGAAGGCGCTGCAACGGTTTTCGTTAAGCCCGCTGTAATGAACGGGGAAAAGCTCGGGGAGCTTGGGCCAGGACGCCAGCGCGGCCGACGACTGTCCGTCGTTCGAGCCGGCGAACACCCATCGCGTCGCGGCCCGTGGGGCGAATGCCGTGTACTCATTCCGGTCAGATACGGGAGACGCGAGCGATAGCAAAAGCCTCTCACGTTTCTCGTTTCCGGTGCCCCAAAGGTCCCGGTAGAATATCTCCGCCGGCGCTGCCCCGTCGCTTTCGCGGGGCCCGCGCTTCACAAGGGTTGCAATCGCGGTCCCGACCTGGATTCCGACCCGATGGTCGTCGGTTGTGAACATCGACTCGTCGGGGCGACCGTCGGGTGTTCGCTTGCCGGACTTGTACTTGTCGCCGTTACAGTTGTCAATCAACACGACGTCGAAACCCGCGGCCAGCCGCTCTCGCATTACCGGGTGGGAAAGACCTTCCAGCCAGGAGTAGTTTGAGATGTAACAGACGATTCCACGTCCTCCGACCTCGGAGATTCGCTTCTCGGCAAGACGAAAGAAGCGGATGTATAGGTCGTCCAACAACTGCTTCCGGATGCCCCATTTCTCGTACAGACCGTTCTTGTATGGTTCGATTAAATCGGCCTGTTCGTCCTCGGCGACTCCGGCGAAGCGGTTGTACGGCGGATTGCCCAGGATCACCAAGATCGGCTGGTTTCGTTTGACGGTCGTCGCGCGCTCGGCCTCTTCCTCCAGTTCGGGGAAGAGCAACGCACTCTTGGGCTCTTTGGGCGGCTCCCAGCCGGTCAGCGCGTTGGTCAAGAAGACCTCGAATCGCTCGCGGGCGGCCATCGGTACGCCCAAAGAGCGGAGAAATACGCCAAGCTGGAGATGAGCGACGACGTACGGGGCGGGAAGGATCTCGAAGCCGAAGATCCGCGTCCGCAGGGCCCGCTTCACCTGCGCTGCGGCCAGCGAGCCATGCCCTTGTTCGGTGAGCGTTTGATGGATGCGGCGGGCGACCTCGACCAGGTACGAGCCGGTGCCGGCCGCGGGGTCGAGCACGAATACCTGATCGTCGGCCAAGCCGTCGGCGATGCCCAATTCGGAGCGGAGCAGTTGATCGACTCGCCCGACCATGTACTGGACGATCTCCGGCGGGGTGTACCAGACGCCCAGTTCCTTGCGCAGCTCGGGATCGAACGCCTGGAGGAACGGTTCGTAGAACAGCGTGATCGCGTGGTCGGTCTGAAAACGTTGGAAGAACTCCTCCTCGACGACGCGGTTGAGGCTGGCGGTGGCCCACTCCAGCGGTTCGCGGAGGCCCAGGTCGGCCAGCCGCCGCGGCCGGGCGATTTCCTCATAAAGGTCGCCGATCAGCGGCAGCGCGAGGTACTCGCAGGCGCCTTTCCAATCGAATGGATCGCCGTTGCGGCGGTTCTGCCGCCAGAGCATCCAGCCGGAGAACAGGCCGTAGAACAGCGTCTGCACCAGCGACGAGCGGAAGAAGGCCGCGCCCTCGTCGCCTTGGAAGTGCAGGCCGAGGGCCTGTTCCATGGCCTTTTGCAGTGGCTCCAAGGCCGTGATGTCGTGCGCGGAGAGTCGGCGCTTGGCTTCCCGGGCGTGTCGAGCCAGGTCGGCGGCAAGATCGGCGGGCCGGACGATCGGCGCCGTTCGTGTCATCACCCCGGCGAGGAAATCGAGCAATCCTTCGCCGTGCTGCTTGGCCAAGGTGTGTGGCGTGGATCGCCAAAACGCATCCTCGTCGTCGGCAAGCTGGTAGCGGCCTTCCACTCGCGGCGTTTTTTCGTTCGGCTCTTTTACGACGGTCAGGAAATCGCGGTAGTTCGTCACCAGCACACACCCGTAATGTCTCCAATAGCGGGCGACCTGGCGGCCGTCGGCCGTGTGCGGAGTATCCTCGGCGACGGGTTTCACCTCCACCGCGCTGCGCAGGTCACGGGAGCGGGCGTCGAACAGCCCGAAGTCGGGCCGGCCCGCGCCGGTGTCGGCCAATTCGGCCGTGGCCTGCACGGCGGGATCGAGCCCGCTTCCGACCGCGTTGAGGAGGTTTTCCAAGGCCGCACGGTAGGAGAGTTCGGGGGTGCCACGCTCCGTGGCGCGGATTTCGTGGAGGCGGCGAAGGTACGATTCCAGAGCGTGCATTCGGACATTCCGGGTAAACGCGACGTGCGCGGGGCCCGCGATGAATTTACCAGGGCATCGGGCCGCCGGTCAACGGGCGTTCGAACACTGTGCAAAAATGCCGCACGCTCTTTCGCCGGGCCATTGCTTTCCTGTATCCTTAACAGGTGGCGCCGTCCAGCGACCCGGCGCACGTGTACGTGTCGAGTGCGGCGAGTTCCACCAACCCTCACCCCCTGCCGCTCTCCCGCGAGCGGGCGAGGGGAGAAAAGGAGAAAACTGGTGGGGCTCGCGGCGCTCGACCCACCCTACGGTTGCCCCGCTGCGCGGAACCGAAACGAATGGGCCACCGAGGAAGTCCACGCGTGAAGCACAGCCCTTAGGCGATCGGCGGACAATCGGTTTCCGGAGTTCCGCTGGACGGGGTCACAAGGGAATGAATTCCGTTGGCCGAAGTGGGAAAGGCGTGTATATGAGGCATAAGGTGTTTTCCCTGGTTCTGGCGGGCGTGATGCTCTGCCAGGGGGCACGGCTCGCGGTGGCCGTGGTGATCGAGGCCGGCAGCGCGGCGGTGCGAACCGAAGGTGGCCCGATGCCTCACGGCGGCTGGAACCTTTGGTCGGACGGCCGCGTGGGGCAGCCGCTGCGGTTCGCCGCGGCCGGCGTCTATCGTGTCGTGGTGCGGGGCTGGGGCAGCCCGGCGGCCGGCGTGTGGCCGGAAATGGCCCTGCTGGTCGACGGCCGCAGTTTCAAGACGGTCAGCGTGGCCGGACCTGACGCGGCCGATTACCGCTTCGACGTGGAGTTGGCCGCGGGAGCTCACGAGATCGCCGTGGCATTTCTCAACGATGCGATCATCGGGAAGGAAGACCGCAACCTGTACCTGGATCGCATCACGGTCAGCCCACCGCCGGCGACCGCGGAACCGGTCTTGGCCGCACTGGGCGATTTGGCCGCGGCGGCGCAAAGCCGCGAACGGGCGGTGGTGGCCGCCACCGCGGCGGCCATCGAAAAGTATCGCAAGGCGGACGCGCGGCTCCGCATCGTGGACTCCGCCGGCCGGCCGGTGCGCGGCGCGAGGGTTTCCGTCGTGCAGACCGGCCACGATTTCCTCTTCGGCTGCAACATCTATGGCTTCGACAATCTCGCCACCGCGGCAAAGAACGCCGCCTACAAGCGGCGGTTCGCGGAACTGTTCAATTACGCCACGGTCGGGTTCTACTGGAAATCGTACGAGCCGCAGCGGGGGAAACCGAATTACGCCTACACCGACAAGGTCGTCCAATGGTGTCGAGAGCGGGGAATTCGCATGAAGGGACATCCGTTGCTCTGGGGAGAGGAGGCGGGAATTCCTCTCTGGTCGCATGGCCAGCCGGCCGCGGAGGTCCAGCGGCAACGCGTCGAGGACATCATCCACCGCTACCAGGGCCGGATCGAGTTCTGGGAGGTGGTCAACGAGCCGTCGCATCAGCCGTGGCCGAAGATCGACGGGCCTTACCGCTGGGCGCGGCAGGCCGATCCGCGGGCCTACCTGATCGTCAACGACTATCACGTGCTGGCGGACGGATGCCCGGGCTTCTTCCGTCTGCTGACCGCGGCGAATCGCAGCGGCGTGCCGCTGGACGGGATCGGCATTCAGGCTCACGAGCCACACGGCATGCGTTTCCCCTTGGACCAGGTCGAGGAGACGCTGGACCACTACGCCGCGCTCGGCAAGGAGCTGCACATCACGGAGTTTACCCCAACCTCGGGCTCCCAGAAGATCATCGGCGGGTACGGCGAGGGCGCGTGGGACGAAGCGGCGCAGGCCGACTATGCGGTGAAGTTCTATCGCATCTGCTTCGCCCAGCCGGCGGTGCGGGCCATCACCTGGTGGGACCTGAGCGACCAGGACGCCTGGCTCGCCGGCGGCGGGATGTTGCGGGCGGACATGTCGCCGAAGCCGGTCTACGACGCGTTGACCCGGCTCGTTCACCAGGAGTGGACAACGCGGCTGGCCGCAACCAGCGATACGGCCGGCCGCATCTCGCTGCGCGGCTTTTGCGGGACGTATCGGGCGACCGTCGAAATGCCGGACGGAAAAACGGAGCAGGCATTTCACCTGGGAAAGGGCCCACCGCGGGAAATCGTGATTGCGCTGCCGGCGTCCACAAGCCATTAGACGCATGGACTTAGAACTTAGAAGCCGCGTTGCGGCGATTTTTTCCAAGCATTAAGCTCTAAGCACCAAGTTCCCAGCAATAATCATCGAGGAGACCCAAACACCATGCCCTCCGTCAAGCTCGAACAACTCCGCAACGACTTCATCGGCAATTTTACCAGGATTGAGAAGAACACCACGCCCGGCGACGCGGCCTTGCTGCGGATCCTGGTGGAGAGCTCGCGGGCCAAACGGGGCCTGGAGATCGGCACGGCCACCGGCTATGGCGCGATCCTGATGGGCTTGGGCTTCGAACGCAACGGCGGAGAGCTGCTCTGCGTCGACGTGGATGCGAAGATGGTCGCCATCGCTCGCGACAACATCAAGCACGTGCGGTTGCAGAAAACCGTGACCATCGTCGAGGGGGACGCGCTGGCGGTCATTCCGACCTTGAAGGGCAAGTTCGATTTCGTGTTCATCGATGCCATCAAGCAGGACTACCTGGATTACCTGCGGGCGGTCGAGCCAAAGCTGAAATCCACCGCGGTGATCGTGGCCGACAACGTCGTTCAGTTCGCCGAGGAGATGCACGACTTCCTGGAAGTTCTCCAGTGCGATCCGCGCTACCACTCGGTGATCCTGCGGGCGTCGGAGGAAAAAGGGGACGGCATGGCAGTGGCGTATAAGGTGTCGTAACATGAAAAATCGCCGTTCGATGGTGGTTGTCTTCACGCTGTTGCTCAGCGCGAGTCAAGTTGCCGGGCGCTGTTCGGGGGCGCAAACGCCCGCGGCCGCATCGTCGGAGGCAGTGGCCGGCGTCCTGCAACGATTCGTAGACAACGGCACCGTGGCCGGGATCGTGACATTGGTGGCCTCCGGCGACAAGATCCTGGATGTGGAGGCCGTGGGTTACGCCGACCTGGCCGCTAAGAAGCCCATGCGCGGCGATTGCCTGTTTTGGATCGCCTCGATGACCAAGCCGATCACCGCCACGGCGCTGATGATGCTGGTGGACGAAGGCAAGGTCAACATCGACGATGCGGTGGAGAAGTATCTGCCGGAGTTCCGCGGGCAGATGTTCATCGCCGAGCAAGACAAGGACCACGTGCTGCTGAAGAAGCCGCGGCGGCCGATCAGCATCAAGAACGTCCTCAGCCACACCAGCGGGCTGCTCTACAAATCGCCGATCCAGCAGCCGACGCTGGATCAGTTTCCGCTGGGCGTGAGGGTGCGGAGCTACGCAATGTTGCCCTTGCAGTTCGAGCCCGGCAGCAAGTTTCTGTATTCCAGCGCCGGTATCAACACGGCAGGGCGGATCATCGAAGTGGTCAGCGGCATGCCCTACGAGGAATTTCTGTCGCGCCGCATACTCGCGCCGCTGGGGATGAAGGACACCACCTTCCGGCCAAATGCGGAACAGATGCGGCGGCTCGCCAAGTCGTACAAGCGCAAGGCCGATAAGACGGGCTTGGAAGAGACGCCCATCAACCAACTGAAGTATCCGCTCGATGACCGGCAGCGGCAGCCCATTCCCGGCAGCGGCCTGTTTTCGACCGCGAGCGACATTTCCCTGTTTTGCCGCATGATCCTCGGCGGTGGTGTTTTTCGCGGGAGGCGATACCTGAGCGAAAAATCACTGCACCAGATGACCACCACGCAGACCGGCGATTTGCTGGGCAAAGGGGCCGGCAAGGGCGGCTACGGACTCGGTTGGTTCACCGTGAAAACGGCCCCCGGCGAAGGCAGGCGGCCAATCGTGGGGAAGTGCAACCACGGCGGATCCTACAAAACCGCCATGTGGATCGATCCCGAGCGGCAGCGGATCATGGTCTTCATGACGCAACTCGAGGACCCCAACGGCCAGACCACCGAAAAACTCTTCAACACCTTCAAGAAAGCGGCGGGCGAGGCGTTTGGGGGGGAATAAGGAAGCTGACTTGCCGGCCATGCGGCTGGCACTAGCCGCACTCGGCGTAGTGCGGGACAGCCATATCGTCCTCGATCCGTTGCTGAATTTCCTTCCGGTGGATGGGCACCTCCACGGGCGCTTCGAAGCCAAGCCGCACGCGGTCCCCTTTCACGTCCACAACGGTGACCGTGATACCGTTGCCAATCACAATGCTCTCACCACGCTTACGACTGAGAACCAACATCTTCGATCCCTCCTTGAAATGAAGGCCATGCATTCTTCGCCGGGTACGGGTTGCCCGGCAGTCGGCCACGGCACTATATGTCAATTCTACCTGGAACAATTGGTGATATTAACAGATCCGGCGAACGGAGCAATAGCAGTTGGAAGATGAATCTCGATGGACTGGGGCGAGCAAGGCACATCGCTCTGTTTTCCAGCCTGAAACTCCATCGCATCATCTCTGGGAGCGTCCTGAAAGAGTCACTGGCAGCGTACAAAAGCCCGGTCGCTCGCGTGCAGAATTTGTGCCACACGCGTCAATGTTTCACAACGTGAAGACGCGGACGGATTTTTCAACCGCGGAGGGTGAATCTACGCAAGCCAGGGAAAATACGCGACCGCAAAATGGCGATCGCCCACCCGATGTCGGCCGATTGTCGATGGGATTGTGGTCCCACATCGATCAGGTACTGGCACACAATCGGTCAGATTGAGGACGGTGGCAGCCGCAGCCAAGGACGCTTGGCGATTCGAGCCGCTGATCCTTGCTACGTGAGCGCCCCCAAGCGGAAACGCAGATCACGGATTCCCTGCTCGGGGAGCAATTGGTTGAGGGCCTTCAACAGGGCGGCCTTTTGAAAGGTCAGCTCCTGCACCAGCGTGGAGTTCAATACGACCACTTCCAACGTGCCGCGGCGGAGCGCGCCGATGCGGGTGTATTGTCCGGCCAAGGGCCCCGCGGCCTGTCGCCACGCCTGCTCGTAGGCTTCAGTGCTCTGCACTCGACCAAATCCTCGCCGGGCGAGGAGGTCGGCGAGGATATTGGCGATCTTTTGCGGTTCTGCCATGAGGCGGGCACGACTCTCGAAGTTCAGCGATCGCGTGCCAGCGGCATGATCACGTAGGCATAACCGTCTTCGGTGTTGCAGACGACGGCACTTTCGGCGTCCTGAAGCTCCAGGACGAACCGCTGCTCGGGATCGAGAACCCGGAGGAAGTCGCTGACGAATCGCGGGTCGAGGGTGACCGTGCGCGGCGGACCATCATAGGCCACCGGCAGTTCCACCCGCGATTCTCCCTTTTCCGCGCCGCGACAAGCCAACACCACCTTTCCCTCGCCAAAGGTAAAATCGACCCCGCGGCGTTCTTCGCTGGCCACAATCGCGGCCTGGCGGACGGTGGCATGGAACGGTCCGACAATCAAATCGATCCGCACCGGTTCGTCGCGACGCGGGAAGACGTCGCGCCAACGGGGGAAACGGCCTTCCACGAGCCGGCTGTAGATCGTTGCCTTGCCGCTTTTGACGAGGATGTCGTTTCCCCGGGCGGCCACTTGAATATCCTCTTCGTTGTCGGCCAAGGCCTTATCCAGCAGGTTCATCGCCCGGCTGGGAACGATCGTCATGGCCTCGCCCGCGCCGGCCTCGCCCGGCGTCTGCCCCTGCTTTGCGGGCTGTCCGCCACCGACTGCACGGGCGGGACCTTCCTGGCGCGCCAAGCGGCGGCCATCGGTTCCCACGGCCGTGATCCGGTCTTCACCGAGTTCCAAGAGCACCCCACCCAAGGCATAGCGGCTGCTCTCGTTATCGGTGGCGAATGCGGTGCGGCGCACGATTTCACGAAAGAAGCGTGCGGGCAACTCGTGATATTTTTCCTCGGCAAAGAGGTTGACGCTGGGAAACTCGTCGGGGTTCTCGCTGGGCAAGCGGAATTCGCTCCGCTGGCCGCGAACCAGCGTGCTGCGACCGTCGCTTTCCAAGTACAGTTTTTCGTCGCTGCTTTCACGGAGGATCGAACCGAATCGCGAGATGGGCAAGACGACGCTTCCGGGAACAGAAACTTCGAGACCGGGCACGTCGATACGGATGCCGATCTCCAAATCGGTGGCCATCAGCGTCGCCCCATCGTCACGGACTTCCAGCTTGACGTTCTGGAGGATTGGTTTGGGGCTGCGGGTGGGAGCTACCGAGGCGGCCGTCTGAAAAGCGTGGAGTAACTTCTCGCGATCACAGGTTACTTTCATCAGCGGAGCTACCTTTTAGACTCTGTGCACTTGGGATTGATTCCAACCGCAACAATTGGGAAAGGTTCGTGTCATCTCGGAACTGTTCACTTCACTCTATAGACTAAGTATCTAAAGAAGCAGTAGTATTAATGCACATCGGCAAACTGTCGGCAAGTACCCGGGGGATGCGTCCTAAACGATTGTTGCAGCTGCGCTTGGGATCATCCTAACACATCCGATAGCCTGTGGGAAAGCTGTCGCGCCGATGTTCAATGGGCGTTGTGGCATTGTGGATGGCTTGGAGGAGAATACCGAGCACCGTCGAGAATGTCGATAGCCCGGACAATCATCGACATCTATCAACATCTTTTCCCCAAGTCTCGCTTTTCTGGTTGTGGTCAGTGGAATTGCTGCTGGAGTTGGACCACGGCCTCGTGAATGGAAGGCTCATGGGGAAGCAACTCCTCTGTTTTGCGGCATCCGTATAAAACGGTCGTGTGATCGCGGCCGCCGAAGTAGCGGCCGATATCCTCAAGGCTGTTTTGGGTGAGCAGACGGGCGAGGTACATGGCGACTCCGCGGGCCCGGACCACCGCCTGCCGTCGCGAAGTGCTCTTCAGATCGCGTAGCTTGAGGGAAAAATGGCGGGCCGTCAATCGGGCAATCTCGCGCAACTGCGGCGATTGGGCTTTCTGACGGGCTTTGACGTACTGCCGCGCTAAGGGAACACCGATCGGCGAGCCTTCCGCCTGGGCGGCCATCTCCAACTGGACCAGAGCCCCGAAAAGCTCGGGAACCGTGGCCCGCATGTTTTGCGCGAGGATGTCCACGACGGCTTCGGAAAGGGGGATTCCCCGCAAGGCGGCCAGCTCGCGGAGCACTTTCGCACGCGTCGCGTACTGCGGCGGCGCCAGCGGCACGGTCAGCCCGGCCGTCAGGCGGCTCCGCAACCCCGGCAGAAATCCCGGCAACAGCGAGGGAGCGCAGTTGGCCGTGACGATCACCCGGTTGCCGGCCTCGGCTTGCGCGTCGAGCGTATTGAGCAACTCCTGCTGGGCCCCCGGTCGTTCGGACAATAAGTCGATATCCTCGACGACCAACAGTGCGGGACTGCGAAAACGAGCGCGAAATTCCTGGAGGGCGTTGGTTTCCAGGGCGTCGGTCAGGTCGCGGGCAAAGTCGGAAGCGAGCACATAGAGCACGCCGCGGCGGAGGTCGACCTTCCAGGCATCGGCCAGGCCGCGGGCGAGGTGCGATTTGCCGGTGCCCGGCGGACCGTAGAAGACCAGCGGGTTGTAGGGATCGGCACTGTCGCAGAGAAGGGAGCGAATGGCCGCCTCGGCCAGTTGATTTTCCGGCCCAAGAATGAAACGATCGAGCACCAGGCGTTGGTTCCGGTCCGTGTCCGGCGACTGATGGCCGGGCAAGGGCTGGCCGGGCAGCGGAATGCCGAGGATACTGTCGACCACGTAGCTTGCGTCCGACAAAGGGGCGATCGTAGAACGGAGCGTACTGCGCTGCTTTGCTTGAAGGGGGGCAAACGGAATTCATTCCGTTCTACGTTGAATCGGTTTGAGCCGATTCTAACCGCGCGGACCGGCATATGCGAGCGGGGCCGAGGGATTCCCATCGGGATGGGGTAGTTGAGCTTCCCCCGTTTCCCAGCGGCGAGCGTAGTAGATCAGCCAACCAGCAAACAGCAGGGCCCCCAGCGGATGCACCGCCAGAACGGCCGGGCAGATGGGGGCCAACGCGCGTTCGACATGCCCGATTGCCAGCACGTCCATAAAGAAAATTGCCACGATCATCGCGGCAAGGCCGCGGCGCTCAGCGAGCGCGACGGTTGCCGCCCAGGCGGTAAACGGCGCGATCAAGCCGAAGGTATTTCGCTCGGTGCCCGGTCCGAACACGAGCTGCCAGGCGGTCCACATCCCGAGCACGAAGGTTAACAGCTTGGCGGTGGAGCGGAGGCTGCGTTTTTGCCAGAGGCACAGCGAAAGGGCCCCGACGGCCGTTGATAGTTGCAGCACGAGATACGCGGTCAGATCGACCGGCGGAGCGATGAGATCCCAGATTGTCCAGGCATCGCGGTACTCATGGCGTATTTGCAGCATGGGGCCCATCATCGCTCGGTACCAGTCGTGGTAGTGCGCCAGGACGACGGGGAGGGGCTTGGTGAGCAGGGGGACCGCCGCAAGGACTACCATCGCCACGGCGAACCGCCAGCCGAGTTGCCGCGGCCAACAGGCGATCAAGAGCAACGCCGCGGCCAGCGGCCAGACCTTGATGTGCACCGGCGCGGCCAAGAGCACGGCGGCCAACCACCACCGCCGATCGAGGATTGCAATCGCGGCCGCGGCCACGGCGGCGAAGATCAGCGGATTGCTCTGGGCCGACCAGATCGTGCGGGCGGCGCCCAACAGCGTCAGCAGGAGAAAAGCCGTTTCGCGCGGCAAAGTCCAACGGCAAGGAAGCACGCGGCGGGCCAACGCGCGCACCGACCAGAAAAACAAGCCGAGATTGAGCCAGTTCCAGAGCAGTCCGCCGAGCCAGGTGGGCATCTCCGCCAAGGGCGTGAGCGCCACGGCAAACAGCGGCCCGTAACGGAAATCCTCGGGGACGACGTGGTGGTCGTACATGTTCCGGTCATTCCACCACGCCTTGCTTCCCGACTCGAAGCAGGGGGAATAGTTGGTGTGCTGGCTGGGGTGGACGCAGGCATTGACGGCCAACGCGACGGCAAAGAGGGCCCAAGCAGCCAAGGCGATCTTGTGGCAGGTGGCAGGTGCTAGGCGGCCCATCGAGTCTCTTGACCCTCGGGGAGGGGCTCGAAGCTTTGGCTGGCGAAACGCGGCTCGAGCGAATAATTGCCCCGCCGCGCCCGCAACCAGGTGCGCAGCACTTCCACGAGCATCGGCAGGGCATGGCGCCGCAGGGAGATCGTGGAACCGTATTCGTTGACCAGCGTCACGGGGATGCGGCGGAAGGGCAGGTTCAGCAGATGGGTCAGCAGCACGACCTCGGCGTCGAAGGCGAAGCCGTCGATGGTGGTTCGGGAGAAGAGTTCCAGGGCCGCGCGGCGGCTGAAGAGCTTCAGCCCACATTGGGTATCGGTGACTTCGCGCGACACCAGGCGGCTGACGATCTCACGGAACATGAACGTGGCGATTCGCCGCGCCAGCCGCCGCGGCGCAATATTCGCCGATTGTTCGATATCGCGGGCTCCAAACACCACTTGGCACTGCCCGGACCGAATCCACTCGAAACCGCTCCGCAGCGCGCCGAGATCGAAGGGCAGATCGGCATCGGTAAAGGCCACCACGCGGCCGGTGGCGCAGAGCATCGCGGTGCGAACGGCGTTTCCCTTGCCGCGTTGTTGCGGCAAACGCATGGTGGAGAAATGCGCACCGAAGCTGTCGGTGAGTCGGGCCGTGCCGTCGGTGCTGCCGTCATCGACGACCAGCACGCGGGAACGGATGTTCCAGTCCTTCAGCAGCGCGTCCAACTCGTTGAGCGTCCAGGGAAGGCGCTTTTCCTCATTCAGCGCGGGGATGATGATGGTCAAGTCGTGGTCCGTGGGGGCCACGGTCACGCTCCGGCGGGCGTCCAGTGGAGCTTGGTCCGCAATGCTTGGCGATGAAGCGGGGCTGCTGGAATCCAATCGCGATGGTCGCATCGTCATGCGCATTCTTCCTGGAAGCCAGCGGCGCTTGCGGCCGGGCTAGACGAGCAGGTTACCTGATTGAGCGGCAATAATCGGCGGAAAGTGTCCCGGATTCCCGCAGTTTTGTAAATGGCAACTTTCCACCATCATGGGGTACACGGCGATCCCATGACGTCCAGAGCAACAATCCTCCCAGCAGCAGCACGGTCCAATACATCTCGCCAAACTCGCGCGCCAACGGGATACCCAGCAGGCAGACGGCGGCGATCCAGCCCAGGTTGATGGTCCAGAAGAGCTTTGGCCGGTCGCAGACCCGCGCCAGGACCAGCAACAGGGCCGGCGCGGCGGCGGTCGGATGATAGCCCCAAATGACGGGGGAAAACCAAAGTGTGGCCAGGCTGACCAGGGCGATCTCGGTCGACCATTGCGAAATCGAGAGTTGCTCGGCCGGCCTTCGCCATGCGGCCAGCACGGCCAGCCCCAACAGTCCCACCACCGTCAGATACACAGCTTGAAGCTGCCTGCTGGTGAGGTGCAGGAGCGTGGTGTAATGCCGGGCTGGCACCCCGGCCTGGTTGATCCCCATCGTCGTCAGGGTGCGGCGGAGGATCACCACCAACGATTGATTGGTGTCACGGTCTTCCTGGACGGGAATGGGATTGGTGAGCGGCCGCTCGGTCGTGCCCTGGGCCTGTTCTTTCCACCACCGCACGTGTTCCGCCCAGGCCACTTTGGGCCCATATCCGACGAAGCTCAGCGTAACGTCGAGCACCACCGCGCAGATCACCGCCAAGGCGGCCGGCTTCCACTTGCGTTTCAAGACCAGGTATGCCACGGCCAACAGGGGCAACAACTTGATCCAGATCGCCAGGCCCAGCAGGACACTGCCTGAGCGGGCGCGACCGCAACGAATCCTCCCCAGTCCCGCGACGATCCACCACACCATGAAGGTTTGGAAAGAACCCAGACATAAACCGTCGACGGCCAACGGCGTCACCAATAGCCCGCCGATCAACGTAATCGCTCGGCGTCGCGGTTCATCGAAGCCCTCGAGCAGGTAGCGGTTGACGCTTCGCAACAACGCGATCCAGCTCCAACAGCCCAAGAGGTACCAGATCACCGCGGCGATCGACATGGGCATCCAGGCGATGGCCTCGAACGCGACATCCAGGGACGGCAAATAAAAGGCGAAGGTCGTATCGGACAGCCGCAATCCATGCGCGAGCGTGAATTGGCTGGCCTGGTGGAAGCCGCGGAAGTCGGAGACGCCATGGTTTACCGCGCGATTGACGGCGATCGGCAAGCCGACGAGCAAAATCGCCAACAACAACAGCCGCCCCAGGCGTTCCCAGGGCAGGATCGCGGCCGGAGGGCCGGGCCGGTCGGAGGATTGCAGCGGCCAGAGCCACTCCAAGCATCGTTCCGCGTTGGCGAACCGGGCCGGGGAGACGGAGTTCGGCGCGTGAGCCAAGGGTGTCGTTGCAGTGGCTTGGTTCATGGGTATTGGGACTATGCCGCTTTGCGCAAGGTCGCAGCCGGCGACGCGCTGTGACGCGGAAGGATGTCGCGGAAACGCGCCAAAGTGATGCCATCCCCCAGCAGATCGCCGCGGAACGATGAATCCAACAACGCGGCCAGTTCCGCGGCGCGATTCCGGGAAGCGAGGAACCGCCGATCGGCGAGGCTGCAAACCACGGTCCTATCCAGCGCGTCGTCCAATCGCGGGTGGCAGGTGATTTCGGTCACTCCGTCGGGCAGCGATCGGAGAATCTCCCAGAGGATTCGGGCGGTAATACGGCCCGTTTCCAGCACGCCGTGGTAATGGTCCGGGTAGACCAGGTCGAGTTGCCGCTGCCGTGCTTTATGCGAAAGCCGGTTGAGGATTATTTTCTTGATCAGGCCGCCATTGGTCAGCCCACGAAACAGGTACGGCGGCCGGCGATGCGACGCGCGGAAATGCTCGTCCGGAATGCGCAGCGCGGCATGCCGTTGGTCGGCGATCGCGGCGGCGATCTCGAAAATCGCGGGGATCATCTGCACGTGTTGATGCCCGTCAACGTGGTCGACGTCGATGCCGCAGAGGTCAAACTGCTGGGCCTGGGCATTGAGTTCCGCGGCAAGCTGCGCAATTGCCTCGTGCCGCTGGCGGGAGCGGACCAAGCGATAGAGACCGAGGAAACCGCGACAAAAATGTCCTTGCCGGTCGACCAGCAACGGCAGTTGGGCCGGCGGCAGGACCGGTTTCCCGCTGGTCAAACACAAATGGATGCCGATTCCCAGGCCGGGATTTTGGTAGACCACGTGATCCAGCGCGTGCTGAAAGGCGGTCATATTGGCCATCAAGCTGGCGCTGGTGACGATCCCTTCCCGAAACGCTCGTCGAATGCCGAGGTTCGTGGAGCGCGCGATGCCGAGATCATCGGCGTTGACGACGACATACTTGGCCACGTCGGGTTCCCCTTCTTAACCGAGAAAGTGCGGCTATATATAGCCGCATTGCCGGCCGAGGGCAATACAAACATCGTCGTCGACCCTCAGTCGCCGCGCAACTCGTGACACACCTGGAGAATGCGGTGGATCGCCTCGTCGATCTCCGCCGCCGTGGTGGTCGCGCCCAGGCTGAAACGGAGCGATGAACCGACGATCGACTTAGGAAGTCCCATCGCCAAGAGGGTGGGAGACAGCTCGGTAGAGCCACTCGTACAGGCCGAGCCTACGGAGCACGCGACTCCGGCCAGGTCCAGGGCCACCAGCAGCACCTGGCCATCGAGCCCCGGGAAAGCGATGTTGCTGGTATTGGGCAACCGAGGGGCCCCGGCGCCGTTGACCACCAGGCCGGGATAACCCGCTTGGAGCCCGCTTTCAAACCGCTCGCGGAGCTTCTGCAACCGCATGCAATGGGCCTGTCGCTCCGGCAGCCAGCATTCCAGCGCCGTGAGCATCCCCAAGACCAAAGCCACGGGTTCCGTGCCGGGGCGGACACCCAATTGCTGAGACCCCCCATAGAAGATGGGTTCGAGGGACGTCCCATGACGCACCAGGAGGCCGCCGAGTCCCGGAGGGCCTTGGAATTTATGGGCTCCAATGCTCATCGACGCCACGCCCAAGGCACGGAAGTTGACCGGCAGTTTTCCGATCGCCTGAACGGCATCCGTGTGGACCGGAACGTTTGCGGCACTACAGATCTTTACTACCGTGGCGATGGGTTGGACCACGCCGGTATCGTGATTGCCCAGCAACACGCTGACCAACCGCGTTTGCGGAGTGAGCAGCCCGGCCAACCGCTCGCTGCGGATAACGCCGTTTTCATCGACGCCGAGGGCATCGAGTTCCCAGCCGGCTTTGAGCAGATGCTCCGCGGGCTCGATCGCGCTGGGATGCTCGGTGGCGGAGATAACCACATGGCCCTGCTGTTGGGGGTAGCTCGCCCGGACAATTCCCAGAATCGCCAGGTTGTTGGCCTCGGTGCCACCGCTGGTGAAGATCAGCCGGTCAGGGGCCGCGCCGCTGAGATTGGCGCCGAGGATTTCGGCGATTCGCTCGCGGGCGTCCTCGAGCACCCGACGCGACCGTTGGCCCGGTTGATGTTGGCTGGCTGGGTTGGCATAGTTTTCGGCCATCGCCCGCGCCACGGTCTCGACGACTTCCGGCCGCATGGGAGTGGTGGCGTTATGGTCGAGATAAATGGAATCCATAGTGCAAGCGGCACTCGCCCTGGTGGTATGCAGCCGATGGGGATTTACCGGGTGCGAACGGCGAAAGGACGTTACACGCCCGGGGAAACCGCTCTACCAAGTAGATTCTCGGCCGGCGGGCGAGTCTTGGCAAGGGTGAATGGGATTGCTGCCGGGGGCGGGCGGGCGGTATGATGCGCGGGTGCCGTAGCGCCGGAAGGGAATCCGAGCAGCGGCTGCGGTGTGAATATACTGCGAACGGTTGAGAATGATACGAACCCCACGTTATCGGTACGGTTTGTGTCCGTTCAAGCCGCGCAGAGCGTAAGACGTGGATCGTTGGCCGTTGAGCGCCGAAAGGAATCGCCGTTGAACACACAATCCTCGGCCACTGTGGCGTTGCGTGCGTTGGTGATGCTGGTCTGCCTGGTGGTCGTTCCCATCGCCGCAATATTTGGTATTTCGGTTCCGGATTCGATCCGACAGCCCTTCGAACGGTATTTTGGCATCCACGTAGGATCGGCAACGACGTCGCTATCCGAGGCGCCGCGCTTCGTGCTCAATGCCGCGACCGCACCATCGCCGATCGTTTCCGCCGATGCTCCCCCGGCGGCGATGCCGCTGGTTGCTTCGCTGTCGCCACTCACGCCTCCGACTGCGTCAGTGCTGGTTAACCCGTTAGGGTCATCGCAAGGCCAAGCATGGGATGCGGATCGCGCCTCATCGGCGATCATTCCTGCCGGATATCAGTCCCCCTTGGAGCCAGCGAAACCTGGACCGCCCATGACGTCTGTGGGCGGTGCCGCAGTGCGAGGCGCGGAAGGAAGCGACGCCAATTGTCAAAACGTGGGGGGCGGTCGAAACGATCCGTTCACGTCGATTCAGCAGCGGTTGCGGGAATTGGGCGCCACCTATTTCCTGTTGGAGTCGTGGGGATCTCAGGGACAACTCTATCGGTTCTACTGCAAAATGGCGATTGGCGGCAATTCGAACTACAATCGCTATTTTGAGGCAACCGATCCGGATGCCATTCGGGTGATGTCCAAAGTCCTGAATGAGGTCGAGGCGTGGCGGGCGGGCCGGCAGTAAGCCGATCTAGGCCGAGCGCGGGCGGTTTTGGCCAACCTTGGGTTGGCAATTCGCAGGCAATCCGCCATAACGGGGGGCAATTCGTCCTGGTCCTAACCGTTTGCAATATTCTTTGCCCGGTTGGAAATGAGACGGACTGTTCTGGTGAAGGATCTGTGTTATCCTTGCGTCTGGCAGCGAAACCCTTGCTTTTATTCGGTGATTTGATATCCTCACACGCTCATGTGCAAGGGTGGTACGAGTCTTGGCCGGCGATTGCAGAGTGTGGCGTTGCGCTACCAGACGCCGGTCCGGGATTGGCCGCCGGCGTTCTGCCAGCGCAGCCCAAAATGGTTTTTGCATACGACGATTTCCACGGAGCCATTGGCCTCGGCCGCGGGTTTGTACAGCCGTTCGAAGCGGTTGGCTAACTTGGAAGCCGCGTTTTTTCTGGCCCGGGAACCGCAGGGAACCCGCCGACTGGCCCAATTAGCCGGCTTGGCGGATGGAACCGAAGCGCGTACACTGGTTCGTACGCTGAATCGGCTTTATGATGCTGAAGGATGTGCTTTTCGGATCGAAGAGTTGGCTGGCGGATTGCAATTGATGTCCCGCCCGAAATTCGCGCCGTGGCTGCGGCGATTGCACGCGGTGCCGGTGGAAGTTCGGTTGTCGGGTCCGGCCATGGAGACGTTGGCCGTGGTTGCTTACCGGCAGCCGGTGTTACGTGCGGAGATTGAGGCGATTCGGGGAGTGCAGTGCGGGGAACTGCTGCGGCAGTTGATGGATCGCGATCTGGTTCGGATCGTCGGACATTCCGAGGAACTGGGCCGGCCGTTTTTGTATGGGACGACCCGGTGTTTTTTACAGATATTCGGCCTGCGACACCTGGATGAATTGCCTTGCCCCGATTTGTTTTGCCGGAAGAAAAATGCTGCCGGAAATCCAGCGGACTTAAATCGCGACGCGTCTGGTTCCGATAAAGGAATGTTTACTCACCCCTGACAAACTCTCGCAGAAACAGGAGGCGACAGTGAAAGCTCCCGCCACCATGGACCGTGCCGCTCGATTGCCCGAGCAGGCCTCCCTGACCATCATTCCGCTCGGCGAAACCGATCCGTTGGAACTCGCGGCCGAGCGCTTTGAGCACGCGTACGCAGACGAGGATGATACCGACGAAGCGTACGAAGACGACGAGGACTTCGACGACGACGAAGAAGACGAAGAAGACGAAGACAAGGATGAGGACGAAGATTTAGACGACGAAGACCTCGAAGACGACGAATGGGAAGAGATTGAAGACGACGAGGACCTCGACGAGGATGACGACGAGGACGAGGACGAAGACGACGAGGACGAAGACTGGGACGACGAAGATTGGGATGACGACGACGACGATGACGAGGATGAAGACGAGTTTGAAGACGACGATGAGTAGTCTTCGGTCGTCGCGGGCCTTTTATACTCTGCGCGGTTGCAAATGACCCAAACCGCTGCAATAGAGGAAGGTTCGTGTCATTTCTGAGCGTTCGCAGTATAAGCTCTCTCGCAGTAGCGTCCCTCAGTCCTTGAGTTGGAACAACCGTGCCAGCGCGTCCAGTAAGGAGTGGGGGATTCCGTGCCGCGACTCGTCGCGCAATGATTCCAGGGGCGGGTGCAGGAGTTTATTCAGCAGCCGGCTGTAGGACTGGCGAATCTCGTCGCGGGCGCGGTCATCGAGCTCCGGCAGTTTGTTGAACAAGCGGCGGAGTTCTTCTTCCTTGGGCTTTTCCCATCCCTGCTGTAGACGGCGGATGATCGGACCGGTCGCACGCAGATGCAGGTCGGCCATAAGGCGGTCGGTCTCCTGTTGGATGATCCGCCGGGCGGCCGGCAGTTCCTGGTCGCGGGCTTTGCGGTTGCTTTCGCAGACCGCCCGCAGGTCGTCAATCGAATACAGGAACACGCCCGGCCGCGCGCCGATCGTCGCTTCGAAGTCCCGCGGTACGGCCAGATCGAGAATGAAGAGCGTGCGCTGCTCGCGTCGGGCTTCGACGGGCAGGAATTGTTCCATGCGCACGATCGGCTCCGCCGCGCCGCTGGTGCTGATCACCAAATCGGCGACCGCCAGGGCCTCGAACAATTGTTCCCAGGGCAGGGCGCGGCCTTGCCAGCGCTGGGCCAGCGCCAGGGCCCGGTCGTAACTGCGGTTGACGACCGTCACTTCGCGGATCCCTTCGTCGCGGAGATAGCGGAGCGTTTCTTCGGCCATCTCGCCGGCGCCGATCACCAAGGTCTTCTTGTCGTCGAAGCGTTCGAAAATCCGCTGGGCGAAATCCGCCACGGCGACGCTGGGAATGCTTACCCGCCGCTGCTGCAGCGACGTCTCCGTGGCGATGCGGCGGGCGGTCTTCAGGGCGGCTTGAAAGGCGCAGTGGATCAGCGGACTGGCGGCGCGGCCGTCGGTTGCCGACTGGTAGGCCTGTTTCACTTGCGCGAGGATCTGCGGCTCGCCGACCACCATGCTGTCGAGACTGGAGCTCACTTCGAACAAATGCCGCACGGCCTCGGCATCCACGTAATGGTAGAGGTGCTCGCGGAGCTCGCGGGGATCGAGGCCGTGGAACCGCGCGAGGAACGCGATGATCTCTTCGCCGCTGGGACCCTCGCCCGCCTCGGAGCCGACATACAGTTCCACCCGATTGCAGGTCGACAGCAGCACGCCGTCGACGTTCGGCACTTCGGACTGGAGCCGCTCCAGGGCGGTCCGGGCTTGTTCCGCGCTGAATGCCAGTCGCTCGCGGAAGTCGATCGGCGCGATATGATGACTGCAGCCGACGACCTGCAATCTCATGGCGTCGCTCCCCGCGGAGCCGCGGCGGTGTCCGACTGCACCCGGTCCGCGGCGCGCGCCGAACCGTGCTGCGTCCGCATGAACAGGCCCACGGCCAAGGCCAGCATCAGGAACAGGAAGGTGACGACCGTAAGGTAAGCGACCTTGCGGCCCTGCCGTGCCGGGTGATACAACGCGGCAAACGTCACCGCGACCAGCAGGGAAAGAAAGGTCACCAGCGTACTCAGCACGAGCGGGTCGTGCCAAGGCATCCGGCCTGCCCCGGGGGGCGTGGCGATCCGGTTGAGGATTGAGCCGCTCAAGAGGCCGATTCCCAGCATGATCAGCGCGACTACCACCGCCCGGCCGTTGACGCGCTGCAACCATTCCAGGCTGGGGAGCCAAAAGCCGCGTAGCGGCGGCAGTTTGCGCTTCAATCGCGATGCCTGGTGCAGATACATCAGCCCGGCGGCAAAGCCCATCAGCACCGCCACCAGGGTCAGCAGGATCGAGAGGAAGTGAATCAGCCCCCAGATTTGCGCGGCGCTGAGTCCCCCGATCCGCGCGACGGGCTCGGGCGAGAACGGCCGGCTGTTGGCGAACCAGGCCGCCGCGCCGATCAGAGCCAGGACCAAGGGCAAGAGGAATAGACCAAACGCCGCCCGGGGGTGGTAATGCATCAAGTACAGGTAGGCCACGACCAAGAGCCAAGCAGCCACCAGCAGCAAGTCGCGCATGCTGGAGAGCGGGGCCGCCGGGCTGAGCGTGGTACGGTGGCACAGGTAAATCGAATGCGCGAACAGACCGGCCGCGGCAAACCCCAGCATGATCGCGCCGCGGACCCCGCTGCGGAACAGCAACCGCGAGATCTCGAGGATCAGGGCCACAATATAGCTGGCCGCAAAGCAGAAAATGGTGACGCCCGACAACATTTCGGTGTTCCAGCCTTGCGCCCCTGGGAAGCGTCCCCCGCTACCGGGCTGGCACTCCCAGCCGGTCATGCCATTATAACACGCGGAGGGATTGGGCGTGAGAAGCGGCATGTTTTGAAGCCGCCAGACATGCCGATCCGACGCTGCGCGACGTGACGGCATGCCACGCGAGAAATCCCCAAGTCTGAATCGCTACGTTAGCTCCTGGCTGTCACGGCATCGCGAATTCATGGTCGGCCAACTCCTCCTCGGCGATGCGGCCGCCGCGCCACACCAGCGTCGCGTACTCGCCAACCATGTCAATCCACGCCGGACCCAGACGATCGCGCTCGGCCAGCGGCATGACCACTACCAACCGCTTTGCGCCCAACAGCCGGCAGGGGTGCAGGCTGTAATAACGATCGAGGTAGCTGCTCGTGCGGAACGAGGCCTCCAACATCGCGGCCAGCGCGGTTTCGGACAGCCGCTCGGCCGCGGCGGTCGGTTCCAACACGGTCTGCAACGTCGTATGCGGGTTGTCGGCCATCACGCGGCCGATGATTTCCGCGGCGTCGGCGGCGTACCGGTCGAATTCGGCCGAGCGGAACCAGAGTGTAAAGGCCTGCGCCCGCCGATCCGCCGGGGGAAGCTGGCAAGGCGGCCGATCCAGATCGATGACGCATGAGCGGCTCGGCCCGCCGGAGTGCTGCGGCAACTCGAGCATCGGCGGCGGGAGTGGATCGAATTCGATCCCAAACGCCTCTTGGGCTTCTTCCATCAGCATCACCAGGTCGTCCAGGCCGAGCGTGGGAGTGCTCAGCACGTAGTAGGGCGGCCAGGGCTGGAATCGCAGTCCCAACTCCTTGGCCTCCTGGCGGAACTCCGTGCCGGGCAGGATCGCCAGGTTGAAGACCTGCATTTCAGTATAGGCCCCGCTGTCGTGCAGATAGTCGATGCCGCGGCGGACCGAGTCGACGGTGTCGCCGGGCAGGCCGACGATCAGATCGACCTTCACGCGGATCCCGGCTTCGATCATCGCCTGGGTGCCGCGCTGGAAGGCCTTGAGGTTGTTCTTCCGATCCATCAACTCTTGGGCCTTGGGGTCGATCGATTGCAGCCCGATTTCCACTTCGGCGAAATTCGCCTGGGCGAGAAGTCCGGCGGTTTCGGCCGTGATTCCTTCGGCCCGCAGTTCGCCGGAATAGGTGAATTGTCGTTGCGGGTTGCCGCGAATCAATAGCCGCAACAGGTCGGGGAAGTTGCGGCGCTGGTTGAGCGTCGGGTCCAGCAGCACCACTTCGCGCGCGCCGCGCTCTTGGGCGTGGCGGAGATTGGCGAGGATCTTCTCTTCCGACGCGAAATACACGCCCGTATAGCTCTTGGGGTAGTAGCAGAACTTGCAGCGGAAGACGCAGCCGCGGGCGGTTTCCAGGAGCATCATCTGCTCGTCGGCGGCGTCGAGGATTCCTTCCAGGTAGGGCGAAGAAATCTCGTCCAACCCGGCCAGCGGTCGGCGGGCGGCGGGCAACTTGCCGCCGGGCAGCATGCGCAGGCCGTCGATGGGGGCAGTCGGCGAGGGCGACCGGCGCAGCGCTTCGAGCAGGTCCACAAAAGTCTGCTCCCCTTCGCCCAGCACGGCATAGTCGAGCGGCCCCGGCGATTCTTCAAGCCGGCCGCCCAGTTCGGGGGAAAAGGGGACAGGCACCTTTTGCCGGAACGGCCCTTCGGGTGCTTCGCACAAAAGGCGCCTGTCCCCTTTTCCTGCCAGCCGATCCATGACCCAGGCGTTGTCGGCTGTGACTTCCGGCCCGCCGATGACCACCCGCAGATCGGGCCGGCGCAGCTTGAGTTGCTGGATCACCCAGAGGGTGCGGTCGATGTTCCACAGGTAGCAGGTGAAACCGACCATCCAAGGCTGCCGCGCGAGGATCGCTTCGACCAGCCCCTGGTCGCCGAGGGTGTTGGCCAATGGCGGCTCGAGCAGCTCGATACGGAACGCGTCTTCCAGTCCCCGCTTTCGGGCGAGGAGTTTCAGGTAGGCGACCGCGAGCGGCACGTTGGCTCGCACCGGCTGCGGCCCTGGAGGTGGAATGGGCAGTTGGCTTAAGAGGACTAAGGGTCGGGAGTTGTTCATAGCACAGACGGTATGCGGCACTCAGCCCTGGTTGCTCTGGATCAGGCTTTCGGCGTCGGCACGAGGCCGGTCATTCTGCTGGTCCCAATAGGGCGAGAGCCGGCGGAGATTGGCCACGATGCCCGGAAAGACCTCCACGATCCGGTCCACGTCCTCCTCGGTATTGTAGCGGCTGAAACTGAACCGTATCGAGCCGTGTACGGCGGTGAAGGGCACCTTCATCGCCCGCAATACGTGGGAAGGCTCCAGGGAACCGGACGTGCAGGCCGAGCCGCTGGAGGCGCAGATCCCGCAGTCGCTGAGTTGATAGAGCATCCCCTCGCCTTCGACGTAATGGCAGGAGACGTTGAGGGTGTTGGGCAGGCGGAGGGCGCCGTGGCCGTTGACCTGGACGCAAGGGATCTTCTCCACGAGGGCCTTTTCCAGGCGATCGCGGAGGCGGCGAATCCGCATCTCTTCGTCGGCCGCGCCCCGGGCGGCCAACTCGATGGCCCGGGCCAGGCCCACGATATAGGGCACGTTTTCCGTGCCCGCCCGGCGGCCTTCTTCCTGGTGGCCGCCGATCAGGAACGGCCGGCAGGGCGTGCCGCGCTTGACATAGAGGACGCCGATGCCCTTGGGCGCGTGGAGCTTATGGCCGGAGAACGAGAGCAGGTCCACGTAACGATAGTCCCGCTCGAGATCGATGGCGATTTTGCCCACCGATTGCGTGGCGTCGGTATGGAAGACGATCGCGGGATCGGTTTTCTTGGCGATCCGGGCGAACTGCTCGACGGGAAAGATCACGCCGCTTTCGTTGTTGGCATGCATGATCGTGACCAGCAGCGTGTCGGGCCGCAGCGCGCGGACGAAGTTGCCCACGTCGAGGTTCCCCTGGCCGTCGACTTCCAGCCAGGTCACTTCATAGCCGTTGCGCTCCAGGTCTTTGCACACTTCCAGCACGGCCGGGTGCTCGACGGTGGTGGTGATGATGTGGCGGCGATTGGGGTTGGCCTTCACGCAGCCGAAAATGGCGGTGTTGTTGCTCTCGGTGGCGCAGCCGGTGAAGAGGATCGGCTTCGCGTCAGTGAGCCCGAAATAGCGGGCGATCTCGCCGCGGGCCTGGCCGATGGCGGCGGCCACCCGCCGCGCCGGCTCGTACATCGAGCTGGGATTGAAATAGTCCTGGCCGAAGAAGGGGAGCATGGCCTCGACCACTTCCGGGGCCACCTGGGTGGTGGCGTTGTTGTCGACGTATACGGTTTTCATGGCGGAAAACGACAGGAGAATGGGCAATACAAGGGATTAGTCGATCGGGGATTAGGGATTGGCGGCGGAACTGCGTCGTTCCCCTGCCCAATCCCCAATTCCCAATCCCTAATACCTTCTTCCCTCACACCTCGATCACGCGGATTCGCTCGTCGACCATGTCCTTGAGTGTCCGCTCGACCATCATCCGCAAGGTTTGCCCGGCGTTGGGGCAGCCCTCGCAGGTGCCGATGAGCCGGCAATAGATCAGAGTATCCTTGATGTCGACGACCTCGACGTCGCCGTGGTCCCTGCGCAGCATGGGCCGGACATATTGCTCGATCGCTTTTTCGATCTTCTTGGCGAACTGGTAGGGAGAGATGGCCGGCTTATCGCCCGTGGCCGGCCGGCTGTTGGGCAGCGTGATCTGGGTCAGCGTTTTGGCGCCCTGATGATCTTTGCCCCAGGTCTCATCCAACAGGTCTTGCAGCCCGCCGGGCACGTGGTGGCAGGCCATGCAGGCCCCGCCGGCCTTGATTGCATTGGTGATCTCGGGGATCGTGCGGAGGTTCAGCTCGCGGATCTTGCGGCGGATGTACGGCTCGCTGAGCGTGAAACACTTGCAGACGATGCGCCCTTCTTCCTGCTCGCCGGTGTGGACGTCGATGCCGAGCCGGGCGAGGTCGACGCCCCGCTTCTGCGCCCAATTGAATACCGCGGCTTCCATCGCGTCGGCGCCCATCACCGAGCAATGGATTTTCTGCTCGGGCAGGCCGCCGAGGAAATCGACGATGTCGCGGTTGCTGATCGCGAGCGCGCCGATGGGCGTGTACTTGCCTTGCTCGATCATCGAGCAGAGGGCCTCCGAGGAGGCGATGGCCGAGGTGCAACCGAAGGTCAAATAGCGGGCCGAAACGATCACGTCCTGGGTCGGGTCGGTCGGGTGCCGCTCGACGCGGAAGGTGAACCGCATCGCGTCGCCGCAGGAAATCGATCCATGCTCGCCGAAGCCGTCCGGGTTGTCGATCTCTCCCAAGTGCGTCCCGGGCTTGCCGTGGACGGCATCCATGAAGAGCTGCTTGGTCTTTTCGCTATACTCCCACGCCATCAGACTGCTCCAACGGGATTGCCTGCCACGGCCATCGCATGGCAGATTTATTAATACACATATACTAATACTAAGTTGCCACTAAATCTAGTGGTAGCTTATAACGGAGCGCCCGCGCCGAACCAGGGTGGCAGCGTTCCACCCGCCTTACTTACTCGGTTTCTCGCCATTTGTGGGCGGGAGCACCGACTGCATGAACGCACGGTATTCGCGGTCCAATTGCGAGTAATTCGCGCCGGTCAATTGGGCCAAAGTGGCCAGATCGTCGCTCCCGCTGTAGATTCTTGCCAGGTAGTGGACCAGGGCCTCGCGGTATCGTCCGTCGTGATAAAAAATCAGGAAGTTCGTCAGCCCGGCGGCCTGGCTGTAGAGCCGGGCAATGCGGGGATCGCTTTGCAAGCGGTCCGAATTGTAGCCGCAGAATTCGCCCAGCGGCACGTAGAAGTTGTCGTGGAGCAAGCGATACTGCGCGGCCCGCATCCGCGCGTCGTCGAATCCGCCCAGTTCGTAGAATCCACCCGTCTTGCGAAGCGACTCCATGAACATGGCGGCCCCTTCGACGACCCAGAAGTTGGCGGTGGCGGCCACGTTGGGCGCCACCGGCCGCGACTCCTGAAACAACTGGTGGGTTGCCTCATGGTAGATGGTGCGATCGTCCTGGTCTTTGCCGGCGAAGAAACAAGCCCGGCTCAGCCGCTGCAGATAGATGCCGGTAGTGATGGCGATGTTGGGAAACGCCGGCAGCAGCGCGTGGTTGTAGTCCTCGCGATCGCGGAAATAGACCACGTGGTGCCGGGCCGAATCGGTCGACGGAGTGCGGGCGCGGCCCTCGAACTGGGCCGAGACCTGGGCCTGGGTGGCGTAGTAGCGGATGAAGACTTGCTGCCAGAGGTGATACAGTTCTTCCAGCTTCACGCCGAGCTGCGCGCCGGCCGCGACGCTGTGGTTGGTGCGGATCGTGTAGTGCTCGGTCTCGACGTCCCAGCCCGACTCGCTGCGGTTGTGGAGCCGGGCGTCGTCCTCGGCGCTGATCCATTTGCCACCCGAGTAGCGTAGTCCTTGCTCGTAACGGGCGACATGGGATTGCGGCAGCCAGCCGAATTTCGCATGCCACACCTTCCCTTCGCGTAGTTTGCGGCCCTCGTAGAAGGTGCACCACTGGCCCTTGTACTTTTGGTAGCCCATCACACGGCGGAGGGCCTCATGGTCGGGGTTCTCGGCCAGTGCCAGCAAGGCCAGTTCGTAGGCCAACGACGCCTGTTGCGCGTGGATCGCCTTGCGAGCCAACTCGTACAGGGCGTTGGCCTGATCGCGCTTGAGCTGATGGAAGCGGTTGTCCCACTCCGCGACCTCCGGTGCAGTGCCGGCGGGAAGCGTCGCCGGGACCGGCGTTTTCGAGAGCACGGGCAGGTAGAGTTTGTTGGGGTCGCGAGGGGCGAACCACGCGCGGGTTTGGACCGCCTGATCCTTCAGCCCATGCTCGTCGCACCACTGGGCCAGTGCCGAGAGCGACTTGACGTAGTCGATTTTGGCCTGCCGCACCAATGGATCGAGGTCGTCGGCCAGCGCCGGCCACGGCGCGAGGAACAGTCCGGCCAAGACCAGGCTGCAAAAGAAAGGGGTGGCCGCGGGTCGGCCCATGGACCGATTCCGGGGCGGTGGCTCGCGGCGAGACCGGCCGAAGCAGCGCTGCGTTGGGAAGGCAGTGGGGGTACGTTCCAATGGGGGGTCCACCGCGGACGAGACAGGGCGCAGGAGCGAAAGCCGGCAACCGCCGCCGGTCAACTCCTGTTATTGTAGCATACGGGCGGCTGTGGAATGCCGGCCTGGGAAAACGAACGAACGACGAAATTCAAACGGCGATTTCGCCACTGGCCCGTCGCGGCCGGCCGCCTATTTCTTTTCGAAAGCTGCGTCGAAGGCCACGGCGCTGGGTTGGAAATCGAGCCGGCGCACGAATTCCAAGGCATCTTTAGCGCCATGGTCGCGATCCATGCCGCTGTCTTCCCACTCGACGGAGAGCGGCCCGTCGTAGCCCACGTCGTTGAGCGCGCGGATGATCTCTTCAAAGTTCACGCCGCCCCGGCCCAGCGAGCGGAAGTCCCAGCCGCGGCGGGGGTCGCCGAAATTCAGATGGCTGCAAAGGATGCCGCTGCGGCCGTTGAGCTTGACGATGGCGTCTTTCATGTGAACATGATAAATGCGATCGCCGAATTCACGGATGAAAGCCACCGGATCGATGCCCTGCCAAATCAGGTGGCTGGGATCGAAGTTGAAGCCGAACTCTTCGCGGTAATCGAGCACTTCCAAAGCCCGCTTGGTGCTGTAGAAATCGAAGGCGATCTCGGTGGGATGCACCTCCAAGGCGAATTTGACGCCGCACTCGCCGAACACGTCGAGGATCGGGTTGAACCGCTCGGCCAGCAGCTCGAAGCCTTCGTCGATCGTCTTCTGCGACACCGGCGGGAAGGAATACAAATACGGCCAGATGCTCGAACCGGTGAAACCATTGACCACGCCGATACCGAGCCGGCGGGCCGCCCGGGCGGTGTTCATCAATTCTTCCGCGGCACGGGCGCTGACACCCTCCGGGTCGCCGTCGCCCCAGACGTAGGTGGGCAGAATCGCGCGGTGGCGATCATCGACGCGATCCAGTATCGCTTGGCCCACCAGGTGGTTGCTGATCGCATAGACTTGCAGGCCGTATTGCTCAAGCAGTTGCCGCTTGCAGGCGCAGTAGTCGTCGTCGGCCAACGCCAGGGGGACCTCGAAGTGATCGCCGCCGCAGCACAGTTCCAGGCCATCAAAACCGATATCGCGACACTTGCGGGCGAGCTCCTCGACGGGCAGATCGGCCCATTGTCCAGTACACAACGTCACGGGGCGGGTCATGGTTTACGTCCGATTTTGGATTTTAGGTTTTGGATTGGTGAGGCACGCGTCCCCGCCAGCAGCGCGGGCGTCCGCAACACAGACTAGCGGGTGGCGGCGGCCTGCTCTTGTTTGTCGAAAGCCGCGTCGAAGGCCACCCGGCTGGGCTCGAAGTCGATCCGTTTGACGAACTCGCAGGCCTCCTTGGCGCCGTGATCGCGATCCATGCCGCTGTCTTCCCATTCGACCGAAAGCGGGCCGGCGTAGCCGATCTCGTTCAAAGCGCGGACGATCTCTTCAAAGTTCACTCCGCCCCGGCCGAGCGAGCGGAAGTCCCAACCGCGGCGGGCATCGCCGAAGTTCAGGTGGCTGCCCAGGATGCCGCTGCGGCCGTCGAGCTTCACGATCGCGTCCTTCATGTGCACATGGTAGATCCGGTCGGGGAACGCGCGGATGAACTCCACCGGGTCGACACCCTGCCAGATCAGGTGGCTGGGGTCGAAGTTGAAGCCGAACTCTTCGCGGCGGTCGAGGGTTTCCAGGGCCCGCTGGGCCGAGTAGAGATCGAAGGCGATCTCGGTGGGGTGCACTTCCAGGGCGAACTTGACGCCGCACTCGCCGAACACGTCGAGGATCGGATTGAACCGCTCGGCCAGCAGCGCGAAGCCGTCGTCGATCGTCTTTTGCGACACCGGTGGGAAGGAGTAGAGATACGGCCAGATACTGGAGCCGGTGAAGCCGTTGACCACCCCGACCCCCAGCTTTTGCGCGGCCCGGGCGGAGTCTTTGAGCGTCGCGGCGGCCCGCTGGTTGACGCCGTCCGGATTGCCGTCGCCCCAGACGTAGGGCGGCACGATCGCCTTGTGCCGCTCGTCGATGACGTCCAGCACGGCCTGACCCACCAGGTGATTGCTGATGGCGAAGACCTGCATGTTGTACTTGTCCAGCGTCTCCCGCTTCCGCGCGCAGTAGGCGTCGTCCTCAAGGGCCTTGTCGACCTCGAAATGGTCGCCCCAACAGGCCAATTCCAGCCCGTCAAATCCGTAGCCGCTGAACTTGCGGGCCAATTCCTCCAGCGGAAGATCAGCCCATTGGCCGGTGAACATGGTTACCGGACGCGCCATACCTTGCTCCTTCTACGGGAAATCAAGCTCACGAAACGCCCCCGAGGGGGCCCCGGCTCGCGGGCGCCTCAACGCGCGCGTCGCCAACAGGCCATTTTGCCATACTTCCCCTCCGCCATGCAACTCCCTGGGCGCTGCTATAATCCAAGAGGAATCAATAATTTTACGAGGACGGCGTCCCATGGCGTTTCGGCAGGCGTTTTTGGCGGGGTTTGTGCTGGTTTTAGCGATCGTAGCGGCAGCTCCCGCCCGGGCGGCCGCCGGCCGGGTGGAACTGACGATCGTCGGCGAGCCGCAGGTGGCGGCCGATTTTCATCAGTGGATGGCGGTGTTGGCCCGCGCAGGGGTCAGCAATGTGCGATTCCGCGGGGCGGGGCCGACCGACGAGGTGGGCATCGAGGTGCGGGGGAGCCCCGAGCGTCCGCTTTACCTTGTCACCGGCACGCTCTCGAGCCGAGGGGAGCTGGTCTTGCCGGGCGGTAGTTTTGGCCGTAGCGAGGTGGGGCAGATTGGCCAATGGCTCAAGGATCTGGCGGCCAACGGACCGCCCGAACGCCGGGAGTCGAAGTCGGCCTTCGGTTTGACCGCCCGGCAACTGCAATCGGTGCACGACGATCTGGCCCAGCTCGTGGGCTTCTCCACGCAGGGCGCAGCGCGTAGCGAAGTGGTCGACCGCATCGGCCGCCGCCTGCACTATCCCCTGCAACTCGACCGCCGGCAACAAGAGGCCCTCGGCCAGGACCCGGTCGGGGAGCAGCTTTCCAGCCTGTCTTGCGGAACGGCGTTGGCTTGCGTGCTGCGCCCGGCCGGCCTCTGTCTGACGCCCCAGTCCAGTGGTTCCACGGCGAGTTATTCGATTGCCGACGCCCGGCAGGCGCGCGAGATCTGGCCGATTGGCTGGGCGCCGGAAAAGTCGCCCCACGATCTGCTGCCGTCGCTGTATGAATTTCACAACGTGAACATCCAAGGGGTGACGGCGGCCAAAGCCATCAGCGCCATCGTCCAACTTCTGAAAGTGCCGATGCTGATGGATCACAACGCCATGGCTCGGCACGGGATCGACCCGGAAAAAGTGATCGTCAGCTTTCCCGCCAGCCGCACCACCTACAGCCTGATTCTGCAAAAGGTGCTGTTCAAGGCTGGCTTGAAAGAGGAACTGCGGGTCGACGAGGCGGGCAACCCATTGCTGTGGGTAACGACGGTGAAACCGCTGTAGTTGCCGTCTCCGGGGCAAGTTTTTCCGCCGGCGCCATATGGACTCCTCGTCGTTCGGATCGCGGTGAAGGATCTCCGCGGACGCTGCGACACGCCAGATTCTTCGCTGCGCTCAGCAGTGACCAAATGCCCGGGCGTGCCAGGATTCCGGGCCGTGCACTGGTGCGTGCCGGCAGTTGACACCCGTACGACCTTCTATTACCTTCGATTAAGATGGCGACGTCGCCTTCCTAATTCACCCACCCGCCGGAGACCCCCCACTATGTCGCAGCGTACCACCCGTCGCCAATTCCTTGCCCAGGCCAGCGTTGCCAGCGCTTCGTTGGCCATAGCCGTACCGCGGTTGGCTCGCGCCAAGTCACCCAACGAGAGTCTGAATGTGGGCTTCGTTGCCACTGGGGGCAAGGGAGGGACGCACGTTACGGCGGGGGCCAAATTGGGGCTCAATTGCATCTGTTTTACCGACGTTGACCGCTCGCGATGGAAGAACGTGACGGGCAAGAAGGAGTGGGCGAAGGCGGTCGGCTATACGGACTGGCGGAAGATGTTCGAGAAACACGCCAAGGACTTGGACGTGGTCTTTGTCGCCACGCCGGACCACAGCCATTTTAGCCCCTCGATGACGGCCGTTTCGCTGGGAATCAACTGCTATACGGAGAAGCCGCTGACGTGGTCGGTGCGCGAGGCGCAATTGCTGGCCAAGGCCTACGCCAAGAACCCCAAGGTCGTCACGCAAATGGGTAACCAGGGGCATGCCGGGCAGGGCTGGCGGATCGCTTACGAATTGATCAAGGGGGGCGCGGTCGGCGACGTGCTGGAGTTCCACACCTGGACCAATCGCCCCATCTGGCCGCAAGGCGGCAACCGGCCCAACTGGTCCGACCCCGTTCCCGCGTCGCTGGATTGGGAGGCGTGGATTGGCCCGGCGCCGATGCGCCCCTACGCCGAATACCATGACGAGAAGAGCGACGGCGACGAGAAGAAGAGCAAGAAGGCCAAGCGGCGGAGCAACGGCGTCTACAATCCGTTCAACTGGCGCGGCTTCGTCGACTTCGGCTCCGGCGCCCTTGGCGACATGGCCTGCCACACCACGGACGGCATCTACGCGATCATGGAACCCGGTTACGCGGCCACCGCGGAGCCGATCTTCATGACGGCCCCCGTCGGCGACCAGTTCCCCGCCGGCATGACCATCAAGATGACTTTCCGAGCCAAGGCCGGCCGTCCCGGCTTCACCACCTTCTGGTACGAAGGCAAGCGGAGCGACGGCAGCGACAACATGCCCGCCACGCCCGCCGAATTGACGCTCGAAAAGCGGGCCATGCCGCGCACCGGCAACCTGGTGGTCGGCACCAAGGGGAAGATGCTGGTGGTGGGCGACTATTGGGACAGCCCGCGGCTGATTCCCGAATCGAAGATGCAGGAGTTTGGCAAACCGAAGCATATGCTGGAGCGTTCGCCGGGCCACCACGAGGAGTTCATCATGGCGTGCAAGGGGGAGAAGCCGCGTGAATTCAGCCGCTCGAACTTCGGCTACGCCGGTCCGATGACGGCCAATGTGCAACTCGGCAACCTCTGCGCCCGCGCGGGCAAGAAACTCGAACTCGATGAGCAGGGGCGGATCACCAATGACGCGGCGGTGAACGAGCTGGCCTGGCGGGAGCCGCGAAAGGGCTGGGGGCCGTTGGAGATGAAGATCTAGCCCGGCTTCCGTAGGGAGAAGAAAAAGCAGTGGGGGAGTGGGGGAGACGCGCCGAAAAACCGCATTTGGCCGATCTCCCCTTCTCGCCCTTCTCTTTACCGTCCCGCGCTATGGCGGACGATTCGCCCCTCGGCCATGTAGATTACGTCTTCGGCGATGTTGGTGGCCAGGTCGGCGATCCGCTCCAGGTTCCGCGAGACCGCCAAGAGGTTGAGAAAGAACTCGACGTTGGAGGGGTTGGTGCGGATCAGTTCCTGGGCCTTGAGGCGGAGGTCGTGCTTCATGCAGTCGATCTCGTCGTCGCGGGCGCAGACCGCGTTGGCCCCCTCGGCGTCCATGTTGACCAGGGCGTCGAGGCTGCCGCGGAGCATGGCCTGGGTCTTTTCCGACATTGCTTGCAAGTCGAAGGGGATTTCCATGGGCGGGAGCGCGGCGATGGCCGATCCCTTGCGGGCGATGTTCACGGCCAGGTCGCCGATGCGTTCCAGGTCGTTGTTGATTTTCAGGGCGGAAACGATGAGGCGGAGGTCGATGGCCACGGGCTGGTAAAGGGCCAGCACCTTCAAGCAGTCTTCTTCGACTTCCACCTCGCGGAGGTCGATTTCCTCGTCGCCCTCCTCGACCTGCCGGGCCAACTCGGCGTTGCGGTCGATGAAAGCCCGCACGGCCAATTGCACCTGCTCCTCGGCCAGCGCGCAGATGGAGAGCAGGTGTTTCTTGAGATCGTCGATTTCGCGTTGCAAGTGCACCGACATGGCAGCATTCCTTTCTGCTCTGGCCAACCTCCCCGCCCGCCGCGGATCACTTCACGCCCAAAGAGAATGGTAAACGCTTTGTGCCGCTTCGGCAATGGGAGCGCGGAGAAGAACGGCCCGGCGAGTGGCGCGTGCGGTTACGCCGTACGGCGGCAGCGGACAAGCCTGGCAGCCGCCGAAGCGGGAATCATGGCGGGGGGGCGTCCTTTTTTGCGGCGGGCATGGCCCGTATCGGCAGGCGGATGGAAAAGACGCTGCCCCGCCCGACCGTACTTTCCACGGCCACCGTTCCTTGGTGCGCCAAGGCGATGTGCTTGACGATGGCCAGCCCCAGGCCCGTTCCTCCCTGCTCGCGGCTCCGCGCTTTGTCGACCCGGTAGAATCGCTCGAACAGGCGGGGGAGGTGCCGGGCTTCGATGCCGCAGCCCTCATCTTTGACGCAGATCACCGTCTCGCGGTCGTCGCCGCAGGCCGTCACGCGGACCTTGGCCCCCGCCCCGCTGTACTTGATGGCATTGTCGATGAGGTTGACCACGGCTTGTTCGAGGAGCGGGCTGTTGACTTGCGCGACCAGGTCGCCGCGGCAATCCAGCTCGATCGCCATCTGTTTTTCGGCAGCCTTGATGGAGCACATCTCGATAGCCGATTGCAGCACCTCGTGGACCGGCTCCGGCTTCACCGGAATGCCCTGCTCTTCGGAGCCCCGTTCGATCCGCGACAGCGCCAGCAGGTCCTCGATGATCGCGTCCAGCCGGTTGACGTGCCGCAGCACGATCCGCATGAAACGGACGGCATTCTCCTTGTCTTCCAAGGCGCCGTCCAGGAGCGTCTCCAGGAAGCCTTTGATGGAAGTAATGGGGGTCTTCAGTTCGTGCGAGACGTTGGCCACGAAATCGCGGCGGAGCGTCTCCAGGCGGCGCAGCCGGGTGACGTCCTGGAGAATCACGATGGCCCCGGTCTGCTCCCGCTGCACGTCATACAAGGGCGTGGCTTGGGCGTGCAGCCAACGATTCTCCTGGCCGTGGATTTGCAAATCGGTTTCCACGGTCATGGAGTTGGCCAGCGCCGCTTCCACCACCCGCAGCAGATCCGGTTTGCGAAGCATCTCGTGTGCCAGGCGGCCCCGCAGCTTGGAGGCGTCGATCCCCAGGAGCGTGCCGCAGGTGTCGTTGGCGCTGACGATGGTGCCGTCGCGATCGAAGGCCAGAATACCGTGCGCCATGCTGGAAAGCATGGCCTCCTGTTGTCCCTGCTGCCGCAGCGACGCCTGGATCCGCTCCTGCAGGCGGGCCGTCATCTCGTTGAGCGCGGCGGCCAGGCGTTCCATCTCCTCGAATTCCGATCCGTAAAATCGCGGCAGCGCGCCGCCGCCGCCGAACCCCTCGGCCGTAACGGCCATCTCTTCCAGCGGCCGGCCGATGCGGCGGGAGAGCAGCCAACTGGCGCCGCCCACCACCAGCGCGATCGCCACGGCGCCGAGCAGCATCGACGCATCGATCGTGGAGAGCATGGTGCCTGCATTGCTATCGGTCAGCGCTACCCGCACCGCCCCCAACACGGTGCCAAAGTGCTCCACGGGAACCGCCACATACGTCCATTCATTTGCGGAATTCTCCGCAGCCTCGGAGAAGTAGCCCACGGAGCCCGCCAGCGCTTCGACGATTTCGGGCCGGTCGAGCCGGAGCGAAACGAGCCGCGGGTCTTCTTGCGAATCGCCCACGATCTTCCCCGAGGCCGCAATCACCGTGAGGCGGCGGTCGGCGCTGCGCAGCTCCTTGCAGAGCTTGTCGATCTCGGAGAAGTCGCGCCGCTGGAGCGGCTCGGCGAAGAGCCGCAGGCAGAGCCGGGCGTAGGCTTCCAGGCTCTCGTAACTTCGATCGAGGTGATAGCGATGGGCCGCCCGGATGCCCAGAGTTCCCAGCAGCAAGACCGCGGAGAGCGTGATAGCAAGGTAGCAGACGATCAACCGCGAAAGGATTCGTGTTCTGCGCATCGGCTGAGAACCCATCCCAAAGAGGGAATCGGGCGGCGGCAAAGCGGTGATTCGCTAGGGTCTTGGGATGAGTCTTAATCTCGAAAGCGGTAGCCGACTCCGCGAACGGTCTCGATGTAGCGGCCGGCCGATCCGAGCTTGCGCCGCAGACCGACGATCTGCACGTCCACGGCCCGGTCGGTAATTGCGTAATTGTCGCCGTGCACGCCGTCGAGAATCTGCTGTCGGGTGAAGACCCAGCCCGGCCGCCGGGCCAAAAGCTGCAATAAGCGAAACTCGGTGGAGGTCAGATCCACGACCGCGCCCTCGACCAGCACTTCGTGGCGGCCCGGGTGGATCGTCAGTTCGTGGATCGAAAACGGCCCCTCGCCCTTGGAGGCGTCGGACGACTCCTGTTCCTGGGCGGCCACGCGGCGCAACACCGCCCGGGCCCGCGCCAGCAACACCTTGGGGCTGAAGGGCTTGGTAATGTAGTCGTCGGCCCCCAAGTTCAGCCCGGCGACGATATCCGACTCCTCCCCCTTGGCCGTCAACATGACGATCGGAATCGTTTTCGTCTTGGGCTGATTCTTGAGCTTGTGGCAGACCGTGAGGCCGTCCATCCCGGGCAACATCAGGTCCAGGAGGATCAAGTCGGGCGGGCGCGCATCGACCGCGGCCAACGCCTCTTCTCCCAAGGCCACACTTGCCACTTGATACCCTTCCTTGAGCAAATTGTAACTGATCAGCTCGCGAATATCCTCTTCGTCCTCGACGATCAGCACCGATTGCTGGATCATCCCCATCTCCCTGTAATGGATTCTATCGTGTGCGCGCACTCCCAGTGCCACTATAGCGAGGCTTTATTAGTGAAACATGAGCATCGGATGAGGAATTCGCGCCCTCTGTACCCACTATTTCGAGTATTATACATGCTACCTATCTTGGTGGGCAGGCTCCCGCGATTGGTTTTCCCGGCTATGCTGTAGATGGGGCCGGAAGGACCATTTCCGGGGCAGGCGACGAAGGGGTGGTGTTGGACGATTCGAAGCGACCAGGCGCGCCGGCTGCCGGCCAAGGGATGCTGAGAGCCGAGGGCTGGGAGCGGCGGACGAATGACAATGCGATATCTGGTGACCGGCTGTGCAGGGTTTATCGGGGCGCACGTGAGCCGGCGTTTATTGCACGACGGTCACCTGGTCACCGGCGTCGACGACCTCAACGACGGCTACGATCCGCGGCTCAAGCAGTGGCGGCTGGATCAGCTCCAGTCGCTGCCGGGCTTTCGTTTTCACCGTAGCGATATCGCCGATCCCAAGGCCATCGAGGAAGTTTTCGCGGCCGACGCCGGGGTGGGGGCGATTGCCGGCCCGCGGTCTCCCTACGCGGCGGTCATCAATCTGGCAGCCCGAGCCGGCATCCGCGCGTCGGCCGAGGATCCGCGATCCTATTATCGCACCAACGTCGACGGTGTGCTCGCGCTGCTTGAGCTGTGCCGGACGTACGGAGTGCCCAAGTTTCTATTGGCTTCCAGTTCCAGCGTCTACGGCGCCGCCGAGCAGGTGCCTTATCGGGAAGATGCGGATACCAATCACCCGCTGTCGCCCTACGCGGCCACGAAGAAGGCGGCGGAAACGCTGGCTTATAGCTACCACCATCTGTATGGCATCGATGTCGCCGTGCTGCGGTATTTTACGGTCTACGGTCCGGCCGGCCGGCCGGACATGAGCGTGTTTTATTTCATTCGCCGGATTGCGGAAGGGGAGCCGGTGGTAGTGTTTGGCGACGGCACCCAGCGCCGCGACTTCACTTACGTGGACGACGTTGCCGCGGGAACGGTTGCCGCGCTGCGTCCGTCGGGCTACGAAATCATCAACTTGGGCGACTCGCATCCCGTAGCGCTCCTGGAGTTGATCGAGGAAATTTCCCGTCAATTGGGCAAGGCGGCGCAGATCGAACGCCGCGCGGCCAATCCCATGGAAGTCGCCACGACCTGGGCCGACATCGACAAGGCGCGGCGATTGCTGGGGTGGTCGCCCCAGATCGCGCTGGACGAAGGAATTCGCCGCTCGATTGCTTGGTATGGGGAAAACCGGCGGTGGGTGCTATCGCTGAAGATGGGAGCGCGGTGAGCGAGCGACGTTCAGGGCTTTTTCGGCGATTGGCCTTCGGTGGGCTTGGCCGCAACCGACGGCAGCCCGGTGGCGGAGGCGTTCTTGATTCGCTCCGGCAAGTCGCTTTCGCGGAGCATGGGGTGATTCTTGAAGGGGCTGTAGAGCGGATCGCCCACCAATACCATCACCCAGGAATTGAAGGGATTGGTGCGGTAGAAGGTCTCGGCCAGCGTGTAGCGGCCGGTCAGGAGCACTGAGAAGAAGTCGTCGGGCAGCGGGAAAGTCTCGATGTATGGCTCGTATACGGGGCCCAGCGTGGCGCACACGCCGCGTTCCAGCATCGCGTTGCACCACACGGGGTTGCCGGGCGTGGTGAGCGTTTGGGCTTCCATGCTCGCCAGGTGATAGCCGACCGCGCCCGGCCGCCAGGTGAAGGCGTCGATATATTGTCCCAGCGAGTACCAGCCGCAGTAGAGCGCGGCGTCGGGGCAGCTCCCGGGCGGGAACAGTTCGGCTTTGTCGTCGAGGATGACCTGCAAGGAGGTGTGCGCTTTCAACCGTGCCGCCAGGTCCCGCAACGACTGATCGAACTGGCCGTAGCCATCCCGCCGATTGCTTTGCGGGTCGTAGGCGATGCCCCGGGCATCGAGGTAGACCTTGCCCGTCAGGCCGGTCTGTTCCACGGCGATTGCAGTGTCGATCAGCTTCAGGGTTTGTGCCATGGTGGGCGCGGCCAGGCGGGAAACCATCAGCGTGGGCCGGTGGGCGCCATAGTGGTTTTCGTAATACAGCAGGTTCGGCTGCCAGCGATACAACGGGTAGTCGGACCAATACACCAACGACAACTCGCTGTCGAAACTGGCATAGGTCTCGTTCTTCTCCAGCACTTGCCGCTCGCCGTCGATCCATTGCACCGCGCCGATCAACCCATGCAGGGTTTGTACCAGGCGGAGGGCCTGCACATCGCGTTCCACCGCGGCGGGAAGGCTCAGTACGGCCTGCAATCCTTGTTCGAGTCCGGCGACTTCTCCCCGCCAGAACTGGATCTGCGCCACTGCGCTGGGCGGCGTCCCCGACCGTTCGGGGCGAAGGTCGAAGCTCCGCACAAAGCGGCTCAGGCCGCTGCCGGCCATGAATGCCTGCTCCATCGCGCGATTTCCGCCGCGCTGCGTGTCGGCCGGCGCCTTGAGCAACCGCTGTCGTGCGTCGATGACCGCCACTTCCAAGGCTTCTGTCAATTGCGTCAGCGGCGCAGCGGCGGAGAGCGGCGGGGGCGAAGCGAGCGGCTGCGCGTCGGGCGCGATGGCCTGAAACGCTTTGATCAACTCCGTGATCGCCTTGACCCGGCTTTCCCGCGCCGCCGCGAAAAACTCCTGACGGGCCTTTACGGCCGGATCGTTGGCGTCGCGGCGGCCGATCTTCAAGGGAATATCACGGAGCGTCACCAGGCAGCGGATCTTCGCTTCCAGACCGCCGTTGTGCAGCCAGGCACGGATCGCCGGGCGGACGCGGCTATCCCACACTGCCCGCGGCAATTCGTCGACCGCGGGGATATCGCCGTAGTAGATCTGCGATTGGGGGACGCCCCGCGCTGCGGCGTAGTGCTCGGCCAGTCGGCGCGACTCCGCGCTACCGGCGCGGCCAATGATGCCGATCTCAGTGGGTGTCAAATCGGCCCGGGCGGTGGCCGCCGCCAAGAAAATGATACCGCAGAGCGTATATCGCATGGTCTGCCCTCGCGCGTGGGAGGCGATTTCGTGGGGATGGATACCCCATGCTAAGCCTCCACGCCAGCGAGGACAAGGGAAGCGGAGACAGGGAGAGGGGGAGAAAGGGAGTGGGGGAGTCTCGCCAATCACCGTTGTCAGCGAATCTCCCCCACTCCCTTTCTCCCCCTCTGGTTTCCTCAGTCCCACCACCATTGGCCTTCGGCCAAATGGAGTTGAGTTTCCTCGCGGAGCTTCGACACTTTGCCCTTCTCGTCCGGCAAGCGGTTGTGTTTGGCCACGGCAAGCTCGGCCTCGATGTGCACACCCCCACCGATGGGCGTCGTCAGGCGGTTGCCCTTCCAGATCGCCGCCACCGCGCTTTCCACTTGCTGCGGCGCGTTTTGGACTTCCACGGCGAAGCTCTTTTCGTTGCTCAAGACCGGCATCGTCCAATGGGCCCTGCCGTAATAGTCCTGTTGCCGGATGTAGGCTGCCACTACCGACAGGTCGACGACGTTGCGGAGCTCAGCGTACACCGGCGACCGCTCGGCCAACTCGGCGTACTTTTTGGTGAAACTCAACACAAAGGCCTGGCTGGCGCGGTTCCCCTTGTTGACCGACGCCTGGCGGCCGCCGTTGGCGCTGACCAACTCATCTTCACCGACCAGCTTCACGCCATCGCCCACCAACTCCATGGCCAGATTGTCGTCGCTGACGCGGACGCACTGGTAGTCAGGCACGAAGTACCAGCGGAACAGGGCGTTCTTGGAAACCTGGGCCGGGTTGGCCCGTTCCACAAAGCTCACCAGGTGAACCGGCGGCGTTTCCAGGCCGATGCCGATGAGCTTCATGCGGTAGTCGGCCTCGACCAGGATCCGCGCGAAATTGGTCTTTGGCGAGACGCCGTTGATGGTCACGGTTTGCAGGCCCAGGCTGGCGCGGAGCCCGTTGACGATGTATTGTGTGTCGGCCGGAGTCGCCTGGCTGCCGGTGGCGCGGAGGAATTGCTGCATCGCCGCCAGCCCTTCGGGAGTGGGATCGATGGAACAGCCGATGACGCGTTGTCCGGGCTTCCCCGGCGGGAACGCCCGCAAGGCTACCACCAGGTCCTGGAGCTGCACGACGGGGCGGCCGCTGGTGATTCCCACCGTGCGGCCGGCGGGATCGTTCAGCCACCCTTCGGCCGGACCAGCCAGCACAATATCATTGGATTCGGGATAATAGAACACGTAGCGGACGCGGAGCAACCCGGCCAGGTAGCGCATGGTGTCGGTGACCTGGCCCTGGTGATCGACAATGGCCTTCTCCAGGCGATTGAGCGACACCTTGCGCATACGGCTATAGGCGGCCAGTCGCGGTCCCAGCGTCGCCTTGGCGGCTGCTGCCCGCTCGCGAATCAGTTGCCCGCCGGGATCGGTGAAGATGTGTTTCTGGAGCACCCCCTGGGCGTCCACAACCACACCGGCCGCAGTGCCGGTCGTTTGAGCTTTGACCTGCGCGGGCAGCGCGAGGCCTACCCCCAACAGGAATAGCGAAGTGAGCAACCGAGGAGCAATTCGTCGCGCGTGCATGGAGATCCTCCAAAGGCGAAGCAAGCTTCCGGAGAACGCCCCCACCACTTCGGCTTCGCGGCCGCGTGGCGGGAGCGTCGTGGTGGACTGGTGTTAATTCAGAACTGCCCGACGAGCCCAATGCCGCCTGGGTAGCAATCCCACTCTATCGATGATAACTTGGTAAACTGGGTAAAACAAGCGTGTGGCGTAATACAGATGCGGAACAAAGGCAAATTTTCGCGATTGCGGGTCCACGGAAGGACCGTCGCCGGGGCGGATAATTCCGCGTTAACTGCAAATGGTATAACGGGTTATGGCGATATTAACGCGTGGCGCGAGAATGCCAGTCCGTTTCTCCGTTGATTTTTCTTACCACAACAACGAGACGCTTCGTTTTGCTTCGCGAGAGCACTCATCGCGTCGGGTCGCAATCGTACCACCTACCCGGCACGGCGCTCGCCGCGGCCATTGGTGCGGCCGCTTGCGCGGGTGACATGCTTGGAAGTTACGGTTTGGAAATTATCCGCCCCGAGGAGATCCTCGACGCGGCGGCGCATCTCCGGGTTAATCTCCACCCGCAGCGAATCGCAGTTACACGGTACGCGCCAGCCGTTGGCCAGATCGAGCACCAGATGGACCGTACAGGAGCCGGGATAACCGCGGAGGATTTCATAGAGTTGCTCGAGGCCGTGTTGGCCATGCGTTTCTTCGATCAGGCGGACGCGGATGCCGCCGGTGTAGTTTTTCTGGAGCTCTTCGAGCGTCAGCAATTCGTTGACGATGAAGTTGGCCTCTTCGCTGCCCGGCCGTTTGTCGATCACGCCCAGCACCGCCCGCACGGCGTCGGGTTGGACCAACTCGCCGAATTGCGCGAACTGTTCGGGCCAGAGGATGCAGCGCATGATGCCGGCCGTATCTTCCAGGTCGAACATGGCGTAGCGGGAAGGGCTGCCGGGGCGGGGATTCTTGGTGTTGGAGAATTTGATGGCCGCGATCATGCCGCCGAGCATTACTTCGGTGCGGTGCGGCAGCGCCGCGGCTTCGACGCTGGTGCGGGGGCAATAGGTTTTGAGGATCGGCAGGAACTCGGTCAGAGGATGGGCGGTAAGGTAGAATCCCAGGACTTCTTTTTCGCGGGCCAACAGGTCGCGCTGGTCCCACTCGGGAATGTTGGGAAGGCTGGTGACGGTTGCCGCCTCGGTTTCTTCATCACATTCATCGAACAGTCCCCGCTGGCCGCGGCGGCGATCGACGGCGGCGGCCGCCCCGGCTTGGAAGGCGCGATCGATCACTTGCGACCATTGCGAGCGGTGCGCGTGGAGCGAATCGAAGCCCCCGGCCTTGATCAGGTTTTCCACGGCCGTGCGGTTGACCGTTCCCGAGTCGAGCCGCTCGCAGAAATCGAACAGGCTCCGATAGGGACCGCGGGCCATCCGCTCGGCGGCGATGGCCTCCGCGGCCGCCGCGCCGCAGCCCTTGATGGCTGAGAGCCCGAAACAGATCTGCCCGTCGGCGACGCTGAATTCCGATTGGCAGCGATTGACGTCGGGCGGGAGCACGCGGATGTCCATCCGCTGGCAATCCTCGATGTGCTCCACGAGGGGGTCTTTTTTGCGGAAATTGCGGTTCATGATGTCGCTGGTCAACAGGGCCGCCATGAACTCGACGGGGTAGTGGGCCTTGAGATAGGCGGTGATGTAAGCGATCAGGGCATAGGCCGTGGAATGGCTCTTGTTGAAGCCGTAGCCGGCGAATTTTTCGATCAGGGCGAAGACTTCCGCGGCCTCTTTCTTGGCCAGGCCCTTCTGGTGGGACCCCTCGATGAACTGCTCGCGGAACTTGGCGATCATGGGCAGCTTTTTTTTGCTGATGGCCTTGATGCAGGAGTAGGCGTTGGCCAACTCGATGCCGCCGAGGCGGTTGAGGATCCGCATCACCTGTTCCTGGTAGACCATCACGCCGTGGGTCTCGGCCAGCACCTCTTCCATCACCGGGTGTTTGTATTCCGGTTTTTTCCGGCCGTGCTTGACCTGGATGTAGTCGTCGACCATGCCGCCTTCCAAGGGGCCGGGGCGGTACAGCGCGTTGGTGGCGATGACGTCGCGGAAATGGTCGGGTTTCATCCGCTGCAAGAGGTCGCGGATGCCGCCGCTTTCGAGCTGGAAAATGCCCTTGGTCTCGCCGCGGCACAACAGCGCGAAAGTCTCCGCGTCGTCGACGGGGAAGCGGTAGGGGTCGATCTGCGTGCCGGTGGTCTGCCGGATCAATTGCACGACCTTGGAGAGGATCGTCAGGTTCCGCAGGCCGAGAAAGTCCATCTTCAACAGCCCGGCGCGCTCGACGTCGGCCATCGCCCACTGCGTGATAACTTCCTCTTTGCCCTGGATGTGTTGCAAGGGAACGTAGTCGACCAGCGGCTGATCGGCGATGACCACCGCCGCGGCGTGCGTGCCGACGTTGCGGGCGAGGCCCTCGATGCGGATCGCCAGGTCGAGCAGTTCGCGAATCTCCGGATCGGTGTCGTAGGTCTTCTTCAGATCCTCGCTTTTTTTCAGCGCCGCGGGGATGGTGATGTGCAGCTCTTCCGGCACCATGGCCGAAATGGCATCCACGCGGGGGATGGGCAGGCCGAGGGCCCGCCCCACGTCGCGGATCGCGGCCCGCGCGCCCAAGGTGCCGAACGTGCCGATTTGGGCGACGTTGGCCATGCCGTATTTTTCCTTGACGTACTGGATGACTTCGCCGCGGCGCTGCTGGCAGAAATCGATGTCGATATCGGGCGCTTCGCGGCGATTGATGTCCAGGAAGCGCTCGAAGAGCAAGTCGTATTCCAGCGGGCAGACGTGGCTCAAGTGCAGCGCGAACGACACCAGCGAGCCCACGCCCGATCCGCGCGCGATGGCCTCGATCGCCTGTTCCCGGGCGAAGCGCACGAAGTCCCACACGATGAGGAAATAGTTGGCGAACCCCAGCTTATTGATCACCGCCAATTCGCGCTCGAGGCGGTCGATAACCTCCTGGGAGAGCTGGTCGTCGTGGAGCCGGTGGGGATTCGCGGCGTATTGTTGCTTCAATCCCTCGATGCACAGGTCGTGAAGCAACTGTTCCGAAGTCTTGCCTTCCGGAGGAGTGTAGACGGGGAAGTGCCGCTTGCCCAACTCCAGCTCGATGTCGACCCGGTCGGCGATCTCCTGGCTCCGCTGCACGGCGTCGGGCACCTCCGCAAACACCGCGTACATCTCTTCCGGGCTGCGGAGATAGAACTCGTTGGTCTCCATCCGCATGCGGTTGGCGTCGGTGCGGAACTTGCCGGTGTTGATGCACAGCAGGATGTCCTGCGCGACGGCGTCTTCCTTTTCCACGTAGTGCACGTCGCTGGTGGCCACGGTGGGAATGCCCATCGTGCGGGCGACCTCCAGGGTGTGGTCCATGGCCAGCCGCTGGATTTCCAGGCCGTTGTACTGGAGCTCGAGGAAGTAACGGTCGCGGAACACCTTTTCGTACCAGGCGGCGACTTCCATCGCCTTGGCCATGTCGGGTTCCTGGCCGCTAACGAGGGCGCGGTTGAATTCGCTGGAAACGCAGCCGCTCAAGCACACCAGGCCTTCGTTGTGCTCTTCGAGGATCTGCTTGTCGATGCGGGGGCGGAAATAGAAACCGTCGAGGAAAGCGGTCGAGGAAAGCTTCAGCAGGTTCTGGAACCCGGTGCGGTTGATGGCCAGCAGCGTGAGATGGAAGCTGGCTTCCTTCATCCCCGCAGCTTCCTTGTGGAAGCGGCTGCCGGGCGCGATGTAGGCCTCGTAGCCGACAATCGGCTTGATGCCGGCGTCCTTGGCCTTTTGGTAAAACTCCAAGGCGCCGTGCAGATTGCCGTGGTCGGTCAAGGCCAGGGCATTCATTTGCAGCGATTTGGCGCGCTGCAAAAGCCGCTCGATACGGCCGGCTCCGTCCAGCAGGCTGTAATGGCTATGACAGTGCAGATGGACAAACGCGGAGGTAGTCATCCGTTTCCCTCGCCGTGGTTAAGCGTGTGTTGAGTCCCCTGGGGACAGGGCAAGCCGTTGCCGGGTCAGAGAATTCTAGCACGCCCGCGGGGCAAACTGTAGCGTCCGGCGTCCGTCGCGGGCTATCGGCGAAGACCCCCTCCCGCACGCGGGGGAGCGGTAGGGGGGCGACGGTCGTCGGAGTGAGCGCGGCATTGAGCCAATGCGAATTGGCATTCACCGGGCGCCGTTGCGTTGTGAGATGGGGTCACTGACTGCCCTTATCCGGCTTGCCGCTGTCAGTGATCGCCGTTTGTGGCCCGGCGGACTTGCCCCATTTGGTTTGCCTTTTCGGCTTCCTCAGGAATTCGGCTGGGTTCGATCAACGGAACGCCACCATTTCGCCAGAGGATCGTCGGAGGTTTCCAACCACTGCCGGTGGCGACGTTCGATTTCCTCGTCGCTTAGCCCCTTTTGCTCCTCGCGGAGCTGCGCTTGGATGCGGTTCTTCATTTCCACGGCACGGAGCATCGCTGACCTCTTCATTTTCAAACCACCTCCAGTGGACTGCGGATGTCAATCAAACCGTAGCCATGCATGAGGTTCACGGCATTGAACATCTTTATTTTATCAACGTGAACAATATGCCTGAAGTTCCAACTCACAATCAGGTCGGCTCTTGCCACGGTTGCCAGGGCGACATGATGGGCATCGCTTTCGGAGCCGGCTCCGACGACGCCTGCCGCAGGATACGCGTCGCGCAATTCTCTGGACTCGTCTGAGATTGTTACAGTTTCTGTGGCATCGACCGGCAAAGCCGCCAAGACCTCCACAGCACAGCAGTTGGCGCTTTCCGCAGCTCTCGAAGCAGCAGGTCGGAGACGAGAAGAACTAAGCTGCCCTGCCGTGCGAGTTCCAGTAGCGATTGGCTCTCTTCGGCGAACTCTTTATCCAGGCAGCCGCCTATTACAGAGGTGTCTACGTAGACGCGCATTGGCATCAATCGGTCTCCGTAATGGGATGGCTCACTTGCGGTTCGTTTACGTCCCTCTTACGCCTCCGGCTCGCCGATCGCGCGGAGGTATTTCGCGAGCCGGTCTTGCATGTCCAGCAGGTTTTGCCACTGCCGCTGCTCGAGTGTCACCCGCTCCAGTTTCCCTTTCTTTTTGTCCGGCTGCACCGATTGCACCAGGCCGCGGATCCGCAACTGGAGAAAGTGGAGCAACTCGGCCAACTGGGCTGCCTGTCCCGGACTGAGGTGGGCTGGCAACTCGGGGGGCATCATGGTGTGCAGTGCCGCCCGGGCAGCGGGCGAGTCGGACCAATTCAGTTCGAATTCCATCGCGATCGAATTGCCCGACTGGTCCACTTCCTCGGCCTGGAGAGAAATTCCGCTGGCCAGGTCGGCATTGCGCAAATCGGCCAGTCGGCGGGCGATCTCTTCGCGCGATCCGACCAGCAGCACAGTGCGGCCCACCTGCACGACGTCGCCGGGCCGGAGGACCCAGAGTTGCACCGTTTCGCCGTTGACTTTGGTGCCGTTGGTGCTTTCCAGATCGGTCAGCACGAGGCGTTCTTCGTCGTCCTGGATCTTCAGGTGGAAGCGGCTCACCCGTTCGTCGTTGAGCTGGACCGAATTACCCTCTTCGCGACCAATCGTGATGGGGGTAAAAACTTCTTCGAAGACATGCCCACGGTCGGGGCCGTCGAGCACGCGTAAGGTGACCTGCGCCATGGAATGCTCGACCCGCCGATTATTGGAAAACGAGAAATGACCGAGATCGCGTTGCCGACGGCCGTGAATGCGCCAAACCTCCACGGTATGAGGCTTGTGCCATTTCAAACGGTGCAGAGTATATATTAGCACAGAGCACCGGACGAGGTATATTGGCGCAATCCACCCACTTGAACAACGATGCGCGATCGCGACGAACTGTTTGCGGCGTTAGGACGGAGCCCGTTCCGCAGTCGCTTCCGGCTCGGCCCGAAGGAGCGGACGTACCTGGCGGAAAAGACCTTGCCCGTGATTTTGGATCACGCGGGGGAATTCATCGTCCAGCGGTTGGCGCCGGCGCAACCGCGGAACGACGGCAAGCAAACCCCCATGCGGGGGCATCCGGTGTTTATTGCGCAGCATGCCACGGCCACCTGTTGCCGCTCGTGTCTGGCGAAATGGCACTTTATCCCCCCCGGCAGCGAGCTTACGGAGGAGCAGGTGGCCTATGTGGTGGGGGTCATCGAGCGATGGCTGGTATTGTCGGGGTAGGCTTGCCAGAGTGCCGATGAAGAGTTAAATTACGTGTTTCGCCTTTTTGCGCGTGGGTGTCCCCAGGGGAGCGCCGACGGCGGATTCCCTCCGATTTCATTGGAAGCGATCAACATGGTTAACGCGAAGACGTACATGGCCAAGCCGGCCGAAGTGCAGCCGAAGTGGTGGCTGGTGGATGCCAGCGACAAGGTCGTCGGCCGCCTGGCGAGCGATATTGCCATGATTTTGATGGGCAAGCATCGTCCGGACTACACCCCCTATGCCAACACCGGCGATTGCGTGGTGGTGGTCAACGCCGAAAAGGTCCGCTTCACCGGGAAGAAACTGGAGCAGAAGCGCTATACCTGGTATACCGGCTATATGGGCCTGAAGGTGGAAAAGGCCGGCGACCGTCTGCGCCGCAAGCCGGAGTTGATCCTTCGCGACGCGGTGCGGCGGATGTTGCCCAAGAACAAACTGGCCTATCGGATGTTGGAAAAGCTGAGGATTTACGTTGGCGACCAGCATCCTCACCAATCGCAGCAGCCGCAGCCCAAAGAAGTCGGAGTCAAGTAAACATGTCTGAAGCATCCATCGCGGTCCCGGCCCCCATCAAGCGCAATGCCTCCGGCGACATCCTCGGCACGGGCCGGCGGAAGACCTCGGTCGCCCGCGTTCGCATTCGCTCCGGACAAGGGAAGATCACCATCAACGAGCGGTCTCTGGAAAATTACTTTCCCAACGTGAGGCAGCAGGAATCGCTGTTGGCTCCGTTATCGCAAACGGGGAAACGCAACGAGATCGACGTGATCGTCCGCGTCACCGGCGGCGGGATCACCGGTCAAGCCGACGCCTGCAAACTGGGAATCGCGCGAGCCTTGAAGCAGTACGACGCGACGGTGGAAGAAGCGCTCCGCGATTCGGCTTTGCTCACCCGCGACAGTCGCATGAAGGAACGCAAGAAGTACGGCTTGCGAGGCGCTCGCCGCGGCACGCAGTTCTCGAAGCGGTAATCGCGCATGAATGCCAAAGATGCGTTTCGTCAATTGTATGAGATTACCGATACGGTCACGCGGGCCTACGTCGGCGATCTGAGCGACGCCGACCTGATGGTCCGCTCGGTGCCGGGGGCCAATCACATCGCCTGGCAACTGGGGCACCTGATCACCAGCACGGATCACATGCTCGCCGGGCTGGGGTGCGATGCGCCGATGCTTCCGGACGGTTTTGCCGAGGCCCACGGCAAGGAAGCGGCCGCGTGCGATGATCCGGCCCGCTTCTCGACCAAGGCCCAATACCTGGCCTTGATGGACCAGATGAAAGCGGCCGTAATGGCGGCCATCGACGCTACGCCGGAAAGCAAGCTCGACGATCCCGGCCCCGAGGCGATGCGCGATTATGCGCCGACGGTGGGCGCGGTGTTGCTGCTGATCGGCAATCACTGGATGATGCACGCCGGGCAGTTCGTGCCGGTGCGCCGCAAGTTGGGCCGGCCGCCGCTGTTCTAAGAGCGCTTTTGCGGGCGATGTAGCGTCCCATGGCGCAGCATCCCCTCTCGACGCTGCGCGTCGTCGCGGCATTCCACGCAAGCGGCCGCCGCCGCCACTCGATTTACGCCGCGCCGTTGACATTCATCGAGGCGGCATCTATACCAGTGCTTGCGCAAGTTCCGCGCCCCTGGACGCGGCTGCGGCGCGGCACCGGCACCGACGCGAGGCAAACGGCGATGACGCATTTCTCCTGGTGGATCGACGGCAGTATCGTGGGCCTGTACCTGCTGGCGACGATGGTTGCCGGGGTGATGGTCCGCCGCTACGTGGGCAAGGTGGAGCACTTCCTCGTCGCCGGCCGGGAAGTGAACGTCTATCTGGGCATCGCCTCGCTGGCGGCCACGGAATTCGGCGTCATCACTTGCATGTACACCGCCGAGGCCGGCTATCGCTATGGATTCGCCGGGGCCACGCCCGGCATCATCACGGCGCTGTGCATGATGTTCGTGGGGCTTACGGGCTTCTGCATCAAGCCGCTCCGCACGGCCGGCGTGATGACTATTCCCGAACTGTTCGAAAAACGCTTCGGCCCGCGGATCCGCTGGGCGGCCGGGCTGGTGATCGTGCTGGGCGGGCTGTTGAACATGGGCGTGTTCCTGCGGATCACCGGCGAATTCCTGGTGCTGGTCTGCGGTTTCAACATCCAACACCTGGAAGCCTACGTGGTGATCATGATGACCGCGCTGTTGCTCCTGGGCACGATCTACACCGTGGTCGGCGGCATGCTTTCAGTGCTGGTTACCGACTTTCTACAGTTTATCGTGATGAGCGCCGGGTTGATCGCCGTCACGGTTCTGATCCTGGTCCAGATCGGTTGGGGCAAGCTGACCGCGGCGGTGACTGCGCACTACGGGGCAGGCGGTTTCAACCCGTTCACCCATCCGGATTTGGGCTGGCAATACGTGGCTTTCAACTCCTTCTTGGCGCTGGCCAATGTGCTGACGTGGCAGACCACGATCTCGCGAGTCTTGGCCGCCAAAGACGCCACCACGGCGCGAAAGATCTACACCCGGACCAGTTTCTTCTTTGCCTGCCGCTTTCTGATTCCCGGGATTTGGGGCATTGCCGCGCTGGCCGTGTTGGGGCCGGGGGCCGTGGCCGCATTGGTTCCGGGCGCCACCGTGGAAAAGCTCACGCTTTACCCGATGCCGATCTTCTTGTGCCGAACCTTGCCCGTCGGATTGATGGGGCTGTTGATCGCGGCGATGTTGGCGGCCGACATGTCGAGCACGTCTTCGTACATGATTACCTGGGCGACGGTGATCTACAACGACATCCTGGCTCCCTTTCGGAAGACGCAATGGTCGGAGAAGCGCGGTCTGCGTTGGAATCGCATCATTGTCAGCCTGATCGGAGTCTTTCTGCTGATCTATGGCCTTTGGTATCCACTCAAGGGGGATGTCTGGGCGTATCTTGGGGTTACCGGGACAATCTACCTCGCCAGTATGGCGACGCTGCTGATTGCATGTTGTTATTGGAGCCGCGCGAATAACTGGGGGGCGGCGGGGGCGATCTTTTTCGGCGCATTGATCCCCTTGTCGTTCCTGGCTTTACAGCAGATTCCCGCCACCGCGCCGCTGGTGAAAGAGATCGGGCCGTATTATTCCGGAATGGCCGCCTACGTGGCAGCCGGAACCGCGATGGTGGTCGGCTCGCTACTGAAATCGGTTTTGGCCCCGCAGCGGCTCGCGGAGGGGGAGCCGGTGCCGGCGGCCGTGGGGCTCTCTGGAGGGGAACGATGAGTGGCAGCAACGGACACGAGTTCTGGTGGTTGCTCACGATCGCCTGTGTGGCGTGGTATTCCACCGTCACAGTCTACGTGGCCATACGCGGCGCATCGGATATAAAAAAAATGCTCCGGCATTTGGCCCAGGATTCGTCTGAAAGCGGAACAACTGCTTGCAAATCCGCCGATAATTAACGAGAATTGTCGGCTGCGATACGTGGTGTGCGGGTGACACTTGCGTTAGCTAGTGGTTACGTACCCCCATTTAATGCTATTGCCAGCTTGGCGGGGTCGACGCAAAAATGGTTGAACCACCCGCCATCGTGTCTCGTAGTACAGAGTTGGCCGGTGAGAAGCTGTCGTAAGAGGGGCAGGTTTCCACGGCGGCGAGGAGCGGTTTTACTCTGCCAACGGTTGGGAATGGCGCAACGCCTGGACTAGCGTCGGGGCGTGCGGCGTTTCGGATCGTGGAGAGTATGAAGTTCCTTGTTCGACGTACGTCGCAAGCACGCCTGACCGGAAATCTCCGGTTCGCCTCTGGGCAATCGCTCGAGAGGCGCGTCCTTTTGCGAGTGGCCTGGGATCGCGGTTTATGTAGGCTCCGCGAACCTGGTGAGGGGCCCGTTTTGTCGGATGAGGGTGCAAGGATGAAATCGCCCGCCACGCGTGGGAGTTGGGAGTGAGGAACAGAGTAGCCTGCAAGAGAAGTAATATACAACAAAGGTTGATAACCGCACATACCCTTCCGTTTTGTTACGGTTCGCGTCATTCGGAACCGCACAGAGTAAAAAATGAATCCCGCATCACTTGATTCCGTTCAAACCTATTTGGCCCAGATCCACGCGATTCCGCTATTGACGCGGACCGCGGAGATCGAAGTGGCGCAGCGGATCGAAGCCAGCCGCACCCAGTATCGCAAGCGGCTGCTGACGTCCGATTTCGTGCTCCAGGCGGCCGTCGATCTGTTGGAGGATCTCCGCGAGGGGCGGGCCCGGCTCTACGACGCGCTGGACGTGTCGATGAGCGACGCCAAGGAGAAGCAACGGGTGCGGCGGTTGATCGAGCGCGAACTGTCGGCCGTCAAGGATCTGCTGCAGCAGAATCGCGACGACTTCTGCCGCTTGCTCGAAAAGGGCCGGCCGGTGCGGCAGCGCCGCAAAATCTGGCGGGGGATCCTCGTTCGCCGCCGCGGCGCGGCCAAGTTGATCGATGCCATGCAGCCGAAATTGCAAGCGTTGCAGGGCGCCGTCGAGGAATATCGGGCCCTGTCGCGGCGGGTGGATGAGCTGGAAGTCGAATTGGGCCAGCGTAGGGTTGCCGGCAGCGACCCGCGGACGCTCGAGCTCCGCAGCGAGCTCGGTCAGCGGCTGCGGCAGGTCGTGGAAACCCCGTTGACGCTCCGCCAGCGATTGGCGCGGATCACGTTTCGGCAGCGGGAATACGAAGCGGCCCGCAAGGAGCTGTGCGCCCATAACCTGCGGCTGGTGGTCTCCGTGGCCAAGCAATATCGCAACCGCGGCATGAACTTCCTGGACCTGATTCAGGAGGGGAATACGGGTTTGATGCGGGCCGTCGACAAGTTCGAATCGGCGCGGGGCATCAAGTTCTGCACCTATGCCACGTGGTGGATCCGGCAGGCGATCCTGCGGGCGATTACCGACCGCAGCCGCCTGATCCGCATCCCCGCCCACATCGCCCAGAAAATCGGCCGCATTGCCGGGGCCACCGAAGAGTTTGCCCACAACGGCGACGAAGCGGTCTTCGACGAAGCCTTGGACACGCTGGGCATGCCGCGGGAAGAGAGCAGCCATGCGCTCCAGGTGGGACGGCAGCCGCTGTCGTTGGACCAGCCGCTGCGCCCCAAGGACGATACGTCCCGCGCCGAATGGCTCCCCGATCATCGTGAATGTCATCCCTCGATCGAATTGGACCAGGGCCTGTTGCGCGAGCGGATCGAAGAGGTCCTTCAAGGCCTCAGTTGGCGCGAGCGGGAGATCATCAAACTTCGTTACGGGCTGGGCGACGGTCACTGCTATACGCTGGACGAGGTGGGCAAGATTTTCGCGGTTACCCGCGAGCGGATTCGCCAGATCGAGCATCGCGCGATGCGCAAGCTGCAGGATCCGCTGGCGTCGCGCAAGCTCACCGGATTCCTCGAAAACGCCGATCTGTTCGACACGTGCGAGGGCGACGAAGACCAGGAGCCGGCGCTGGTCGAGAGCACTTAGTTTAGTGCATCGAAGCCGGGGGCGTATTCGAGGCCGATTTCGTGTGCCACTGGCTCCGCCAGTGCCTTTGGTCGCAGGGGATTCCCACACTGGCAAAGCCAGTGGCACACGTACAATATGCCGCGTTTCCCCTTGAAGAATCCGGGCTGGCGCCAGGGATGGAATTGCTGTCGGCCAATCGCTGGTTTGCACTGACCCTGATCGCCGGCCTGGGTATCGGGGCCGTCGTCTTCCGGCGTCTGCGGGGCCAGCCTCGCGCACCGCGCTGGCTGGCCGCCGTGGCCCCCTCGCTGATCGGCGTCTGCTTGCTCGCCTTGGCCACGCTGGCCGTGCGGGCGCCGCACACTTCCTGGAACGCCACGCGGCTGGCGCCGCTGGTGGGCCTGAAATACGGTTACCCGCTGTACTGTTCCGTCGACCACGGCCCGATCTTGCCAACGATCTATCCGCCGGGCGCTTATCTGCCCTATGCTCCGGCGCTGCTGGCCTCGACGCCGACGGCGGCGGTCCTGATCGGCACGACATTGAGCATGGTTTATTTTCTTTTCCCGCCGGCCTTGATCCTGCTGGCCGGAAGTGGTCGACGAGCGGCGACCGACCCTGGTGCGCTCGGCGCCTGTCGTTCGGGACACATTGCCATAGGTCTGTGGGGTTGGTGCTGCTTCGCCGGGCTGGCACTGCGAAGTCCGGCCACTCGCGACCAACTCGCGTGCGTGCATGCCGACGCTCCTTGCCTGGCGGCGATGGGGATGGCCTGCGCGTGGCTGTATCTCGCGAAGCGGCCGCCGCGAACCGCGGCGCTGTTGGGCTCCGCGGTGTTTGCCGTGCTGGCGGTTTGGTGCAAACAGACGGCCGTGCCGGTGCTGGCGGCGCTGCCACTGTATGTTTTGTTGACCTGGGGATGGCGGCCGTGTGCGTTGTATACGCTGCTGGCGGCCCTGGCCGGAAGCCTGATCGGCCTGGCGATGGTGCTGTGGATCGGCTTCGACGTGCTCCGTTGGCACTTGATCACCATTCCCGCCTCCCAGGGCTTCGATCCGCCGGGGATAAGAGGGCTGGGCGCGGCAGCGGCGAAGATGGCCGGGCAGAGCTGGCCGCTGTGGGTGGCGCTGGCGGCGATCTTGATCGTGCAATGCGGGCCGCGCGCGCTGCGGTCCGGGGGCATCCGGGCCTGGTTGGCGGGCAACCGCTGGGCGATCTTCCCCTGGTTGGGTCTGTTTCTTCTCCCCACCGGGCTGTTGGGGATGGCGAAGATCGGCGGCGACATCAACAGCCTGCACAGCGTCTACTTCTGGTTATGCGGCGTCGTCGTGTTTGCCGTCGAAACGGCACGGGGCGCCACGCGAAGCACGGTCCGGCCGTTCGCCTCGCGGACCCACAACTGGATCTGGCAGGGCGTGGTGCTGCTGACGCTGCTGCCGATTGCCTGGGGCAGCCTGCGGATGGTCCGCGGTGCGTTGGATTTGCCCACCCGGCTCCGCCAACTTTCCACCAATCCGCAGCAGGTGGCGTACGAATTCGCCAAGGCCCATCCGCGGCAGGGTTTTTTCCCATGGAATCCGCTGTCGACGCTGATGGCCGACGGAAAGCTGTATCACCACGATTATGCGGTGCTGGATTGGGACTACGCCCACCGGCCCCCCAGCCGAGCCCGGCTCGAGCCGGACATGCCGGCGGCGATGCAATGGATCATCATCCAGCCGACCGAACGAGAGAAGTTCTTCTACCGCGCCTTTCCGGAGTTTTCGCAGGCGGTGAAGCTGCCGGGGCTGCCGCGCTGGCCGGCGTTTGCAAGAGAAGGGGGAGAGGGGGCGGCGAAAGGGGGCGGGGGGCAGGAGGAAAAGGCGTCGAGTGGCACGCCCAGAACGCAGTGATGGGCGTGGCAGCCCGGCAACCACGCCCTTCGCTGCGCTCAGGGATGTGCCACCCTACGGCTGCTAACACCAGCGCTGCCACATCGTGCGATAGGCGGCCTCGATGTTCCGCGCAAAACGCGGGGCGTCCATCAGCGGGGAACTCTGCATGCGTTGCCGCAGGGTCGCGCGAAGCTCGCGCAGTCGCGGTAGATCGTTCGCCAAGTCCACGGCGCCGGTCACGAACTGCGCGGGCGTGGCGGCGATCCACTGCGGCAGCCCCAGATTGTTGAGCAGGCACACCCCGGCCCGGCCCACGGCGGTTTGGCCCACCAGGGTCAGAACCGGCACGCCCATCCAGAACGAATCTAAACTGGTGGTGTGGCCGTTGTAGGGGAAGGTGTCCAGCCCGACGTCGATCGAATGGAAGAGCTCCAAGTATTGGGGGCGCGGCTGGTGGGCGACGAATGTCACCCGCTCGCCGGCGACGCCTTCGCATTGGAAAATGTCTAAGATGCGTTGGCGGCAGTCGTCTTCCGGGGCCAGCATCAGAAGTCGCGAGCGCGGCACCGCCCGGAGCGCTTCGGCCCAGAGCTTCAGCACCGCGGCGGTGACTTTGCAGAAGTTGTTCAGGCTCCCAAAGGTGACGTGGCCTTGCTCCAAAGCCGGCAGGGCGTTCACGGCCGGCCCGGCGGCTAACGGATCGTAGCACCAGAAGCAGTCGCGCAGGCGAATCGATTGCTCCGCGTAGTGGCGATCGTCGCGGTCCGGCGGATCGAGATGCGGGTCGCTCAGGCGGTAGTCGATGGTCGAAAGGCCGGTGCTGCCCGGATAGGCGAGCCAGCATACCTGCACGGGGGCCGGTTTGCGGGCGAAAACCAGCAGCCGATTGTGGGCCATGTGCATTGTCAGGTCGACGAGGATATCGATGCGGTCCTCGCGGATGGTGTCGGCGACTTGTTCGTCCGTGTGTCCGGCGATGTTTCGCCAGCCGTCGGCCAGCCGGCTAAGAAATTATCTCAAAAGCTCATAACGATGTTGGCGGCGATACCACAGCAGCGAACAGGCCAGTTGGATGAGGCCCAGGTAGTTACATGATTTCTTGGCGTACCGAACCAGGATGCCCCGGCACT